>ERZ772807.161-NODE-161-length-44141-cov-6.377648_pt1 | contig 44141 bp, 25 predicted proteins | sample MGYA00511472_ERZ772807 | MGnify/ENA primary metagenome ERZ772807 (study PRJEB29015, sample SAMEA2737947) | human oral metagenome | biome: human oral; feature: human-associated habitat; material: dental | place: China | collected 2039 ... | reverse complement strand
CAAGGTGCTATCGTACTCAACGGAGAGACAGTAACGAGCGAGGTGAAGATTGTGCCTATAACCAAGTACGACCTCAAGATTTGCGGCACGCAGGTAACTTCCGGCAACTGCGGCGACCTTTCCGTGATTCCCGGCGTAGAGGGTACGGTAAAGTACGATCCGGACAGCAAGACGCTTACGCTTGAGGATGCTAAACTGAATATTGAAGGAGAGGTTGATTGCATCGAGTCAGAGATCGACGGCCTAACGATAAAGGTGAGCGGCACCAACGAGCTGAATGCAGTAGACGCGGCCGCCATCGTCGACGCTCCAACGACGATTACCGGCGGTGGCACGCTCAATATGAAGAGCGAGAAATACGCTGCGATCTACGCAGCGAGAACAAACCTTACCATTAAGGACTGTATCGTAAATGCCAAAGGAAAATGGGGCATTGCAGGATATAATGATTCAAAAGAGAAGTTATTTATCAGCAAAGCTACGGTAACAGCAGAGGGAAGAGAAGGTTCTATCCGCAACTTCAAGGAAATCACACTGGAAGACTGCGCTATCACGCAACCTGCCGGAGCGGTGGTCGATAACTCGCAAGGTGCTGTCGTACTCAACGGAGAGATTGTAAAGAGCGAGGTTGTAATCACAAGAGGTTCGGACGGCATCAACACGCCGACCATCGACACCACAGCCAAACAAGGCATCTACACGCTCAGCGGCGTGAAGCTCGGCGGTGAGGTGAAAGACTTGCCGAAGGGTGTGTATATTGTGAATGGAAAGAAAGTAGTGAAGTAAGTGATGCTGTAATGAGTGGTTGTTGATTAACTACCATTGCACCTAAAACAAAGCCTTCCGCACCTCAAAGAATAGAGTGCGGAAGGCTTTCATTGTAAATGCGACCATTTAATCAATAAAGGTTGCTGCCGATGTCTTAGGACGGACGCGATTATTTCGCTTCAAGCGGCAACATCGTTACCTCTATGCGCCGTTTTTGAGCCAGTAGCGCCTTGCAAAGTTGCTGTACGTCCTGCGCAGATACCTCTTGCGTCATCTTTTCATAGTCAGCATCAAAATCTACTCCGTTATACACCATATTATATAAGATGTGTAGCCAATAATGGCAAGAGCGCGCTTGTTGTTGATGCGCTTTCAGCAAGAATTCCTTTGATTTTTGCAACAACTCTTGCGCAGGTCCTTGCTCCGCCAAGCGTTTTAGCTGCTTGTAGACCAAGGGAATTAACTCCTCATAGCGCTGGGGGTCCGTGCAGAATGCGATTTTTAAGAGCGCATTAGGCGTTTTCAAGTTATCTAATTCTGTATTTACGCTGACGTGATAGGCACCTCCCGATTCTTCGCGAATGGTATCTGTGTACATCATCTGAAGAACGTGCTTGAAAGCATTGAGCGTTATGTTACTCTTTGGTTCATAGGGCAGTTCAAAGTCGTAGAAGATTGAAACAGACGCGTATGGCGTAGCTTGCCGACGCCGATAAATGTACGTTTCGTCCACGTCTCTTACCGCCGGTAAAGTCTCGCTTCGTTGCGTACCGATGCCGGTTGCCGCAGGTAAAGAAGCCACGTAACGACAGAGCAAGGGACGCAGAGTTTGTAAGTCAATATCCCCCACAAGAATCACGTTGCAGTCATTCATCCCGCAGAAAAGTTGGCGATAGATTGCCTGCATACGCTCGTAGTCCGCTTTTTCTAACGTCTCCATCGTGGTTGGTGCGGTGCGTGGGTTGTTTCCGTAGCGCGCTGCCGCAATTGAGTCGTTGTAGGTTACGTTTGGGCTTGCTTCGCGATTGATCAAGAACGACTGCATCCGCTCTTTGAAACCTTCGTAAGCGACATGATCTTTGCGCGGCTGTGTTACATATAAATAAGTCAACTCAAAAAGTGCCCTCAAGTCTTTTATCGAAGCCGTACCCTCAACGCCCTGCGTTCGTTCATGGATAAAAGGCGCGACCCGCATCGACTTTCCGGCCAGCCAACTGCGTAAATCTGCTGCTGAGAGCTGTCCCCATCCGCCGGCATCCATTGCGCCTTTGAGCAAGGCTAAGTTTGGCGCATCTTCATCGGGAAAGAGCTGCTTACCGCCTTTGCCAAAGAGTTTGAAACTCACTTGATCGGCGCCGAAAGTCGTAAGTTTTACGTAGACGTTTATGCCATTGCTCAACTTAAATACGCGCACGCCCGCTTTCGTATGATCATATTCTGCCAAGATCTTGCCCGGTTTCGGGAAAGTCGTGAGTGGCATCTTCGGGCGTGCACTTTCCTGATAAGCCGGATAGGTTTGCTCTTGCGCAGCACGCACACAGCGCTCCAACTGTTCGGTCGAGGGTACGCGGAAGTCCGCCTTTTGGGGTGCATAAAGTAGCAATACTTGATTGCGGTCCGTTACCAATTCTTTAATGGTTGCATTTACATCAGCCAAGGTCAGTTCCGCATCAAACTTACGCCGTAAATGCAATTCTTCCGCCGCAGAAAGCATCGGCTCATCATAAAGATAATGATCCAAACATTGCTTTACGTAATGATGATTGGCCAATTGTCCGCGCTGTTTATCGCAGCGCTCGGCCTTGTTGCGCAAGATGGCTTTCGCCCGCATCAGTTCTTCGGCCGTGAAGCCCTTTTGTCGCGCCTGCTCAATCAAGCCTACGGCCGCCGATAGTCCTTCTTCAACCTGATCACCTTTGCAAGAAACGCTTAGCGAAAAGGCATTCTTTGTCTGAACAATCAAAAATTTTCCATCTTTCACTGATGCTGCGGTAAAAGGCGCTTTCGCTTCGCTTTGCCGCTTCGACAAACGCTCGTTAAGCATCAAGCAAATCAGGTCTTTCTCATAGATTTCTTTCCGGTAGTGCTCGTCAGATCGCGCCGAAGTTGGCTTCGCGTCGCGCTTCATATAGAGATGCGCCAATGCGATCGGCTGTTCGGCGTCACGCATCACGTGCGTAATCATACGCTCGTTGTCAGCCACGGGATAATATCGGCGTTGGGGCGCATTGGGCGGCAGAGAGATGTCACCAAATAGCTGTTTGATTTGGTTTTCTATAGCATTTACATCCACATCTCCCACAATGACGACCGCTTGTAGGTCCGGCCGGTACCATTTGTTATAATAATCCCTCAACGCATCGGGCGAAAAATTATTGATGACGTCCAAATGACCGATCGGCATTGCATCTTCATATTTTGAGCCTTTGAAAATGACCGGAAAAGCGTCTTCCATCATTCGCGCCACAGCCATTCCGGTGCGCCTCGTTCGCCATTCTTCACGCACGACGCCGCGCTCTTTGTCGATGGCCTTCTCATTGAGTAAAAGTCCATCGCACCAATCTCGCAGGATCAACAAGCACGAGTCCGTGACGCCCTGACGCCGCACGGGAGCGGCCGATATATGATAGACTGTGCGGTCAACGCCGGTGCAGGCATTCAGGTTTGTGCCAAACTTAATCCCGACGCTTTCGCACCAAGATACCAAGCCGGGCGACGCCCCCTCGCCGCGAAAATGGGTCGACCCATTAAAAGCCATATGCTCGAGGAAATGCGCCAAGCCGCGCTGGTGTGGCATCTCCAAAATAGAGCCTACACGTTGCGCCAAATAGAAGCTGGCCAAGCCCGGTTCAGCTGCGTTGTGGCGGATATAGTAAGTCAATCCGTTGGATAAGCGCCCTTGCCGGTAGGTCACTTCCTGTTGCGCCGGTAGCGCTGATATGAGTAATGGCTGTAGACTCATAAAGTAGAATATCCTTTTAGGGTATTTGAAAAGAACGCTTTCGAAGTGCCGTGCATCCTATATAATAGGCCGGTCGCGCGATTTTTCTTGTCGGTTTTGGGGTTTGAGCGGAGCAACTTCGCCGTTTGCGTTGCACCCATCGGCTTATTGAAGGCTTGTTGCAAGGAAATGAATCGGACTGCCCCACCTGTTGTTGCCCCGGTTTTGGTATAAACTCGGTGCAGCGGCCTTTTGTCTCGACTCGCATTGAAGTCGAGTGGCAAGAAATCGATTGAGTGTGGACGCAGTTTCATTTTCCGCTTGATTAGTGCTTGCAAATGTAGAGGCACAGCGCATTTTCGACAATACCTAAAAGAGGGGATTTTGCAGGATGGCAAAAAATTGAAAAACTAATTTTAGGATATAAGGTGCTTAATCGTAAATTGGAAGTGACAAACTCCGGGCTTATGACGCCCAAACCCCTTTTTAGATGCAGCAGCATCAAGCGATGCACAATAAGCCTTGCGCCGCCGTTACAGACCTCCACCGTAAATGCCGCTTGTGTGCTTGTGCTCTTTCGGCCGGCGCTTTGCGCGGCGCGTAGTTAAGGCCCTCCGTCAGCCGGCTTTAATGTATGATAGAGGCGGTCTCCGTTGTACGAAAGTTGCGCTCCTTGCGCTCCTATGCCGCCTTGTTTTGGTGAGGCCTTGTCTTGAATTTCGATGAATTTATGTGTGGAAAGAGATTCGGCAAATCGATGAAAAACAGTGCATTCCTTGTTTTTGAGGTGCAAACAACCGCTCTCCTTTTTCATTGTCGGCATTTGCGAGTTGCGCATTCGCAGCGTTTTATCATTTGGCGGCAGCAAACCATCGTTTGGTGGGAGCAAACTATCGTTTGCCGGGAGCATACTATCGTTTGGTGGGAGCAAACTATCGTTTGCCGGGAGCAAACGAAATGCAAACAAATAGCGATGAAGGACCAGCCCAATCCGCACGTGAAAAAATGCGTGCTACGCCCCTAAACGGTGTGCGAGAATGTAGAATAAACATTTCGTCGTCGGTATATAATAGAACAAGTGTAAGGGTGGGTCGGTGATGATGGGCCGTAAATCAGTTGTGAAAATAGAAAGAAGAAAGTTGCGTTCACAAAATACCGTAAAATAGGTATTGTTGAGCCGAGAAAGCCCCCCTAACTTTGCACTCGGTTTCACGACCATATACAACAACAATCTATAATTAAATTTTTCGCAATGAAAAAGACTACCTTTATGCTGCCACTTTTAGTTCTTGGCAGTTTGTTCTTAAAAGCCGTTGCACAACCTGTGATGGCAGAACACCGCTTTTGCGCCGACCCCGCTCGGTATGAATATCGTCTGACCGATATGAAAAACTGTTATGGGCAGGATATGCACTACGATTATGACAATGCCAACTGCTTGGTGAAAGAATCAGTTTATGAATCGGGAGGTGACTTGGCAGAGGAAACGCTTTACACGTATGATGACCGCCATTATTTGATTAAGATGGAGATGCGCGAGTATCCGAGAGGCGGCGGTGATCCTATCGTGAGTTATCGCCACCTCTATACACGCGATGATCAGGGATACATCACGCAGTATACACGCCTTCGCCGTCGCGCTTTGACGCCCCAGGATTTGGAACTTATCGAAGACGTGCACGGAAAGTATTTCTATGATGAACAACACAAACCTATACGTGCTGAATATGATTTTTGGGATGAGCAAGCGAATGATTGGTATGAAGGAAAAACGTGCAAGCTCGCCTATAACGAGAAGGGACAACTCGAAACGGTGACTATGTTCGCCGATGGCTCGACTTTGGAAACAGAATATCTGATGTACAACGAGCAAGGGAAGGTTACCAGCCTTAAGCTTGTAGTCCCGGGTAAGAATGATCTGATAGAGGACTATACATATGATGAGCATGGAGATATTGTTAAAGCCGGACGCACTGATTTTATGTTTGAATATACGTATGATCAGGATAAATTGGCCGAAAAGACCTTTTTCCCGCGCCATACGTTGCGCGATCTGACGTATTTCGGAAAGCGGAATTGTGCAGCCTTTTTCGGTTTGCCGGAGGAAAACAGTTTTACGCACGCCGTGGCAAGCATAAAACTACCGGCACCGGACGATGAAGGCGAAGAGGATGAGGAGGAAAGCGAAAGTGCTACAATGGTGTATGAGAAAATCGAAACTACCGGTGTGCACAACGCAGCAACGCAAGCCAGCACGAACGCAGTGAAGGTAGAGATCAAAGCCGGTCAGCTCATTCTCAATGTGGACAAGTTGCTCGTAGGCGGCGAATGGCAACTGTTTACAACGGCGGGACAATTGTTGCAATGTGGAAACATAGCCAATGCAACAACGACGGTAAATATTGCTACGCTCACGCCTGGAACTTATGTTATCAGACTTGGCCATGCAGCTTTCACGTTTACCAAATAAGACATTCTACTATTGTCTTGTGATAGGTGCGACTTCCGAATAAATCGGAAGTCGCCTTTCACGCATTCTGCTATTCGGCTAAGAAAATGTAGCCTTTTCAAGATTGCTTGAGGGCGAGTAGTAACTACAATATATAATGTATAGTTTACCCCAGTATGATGAAAAATATAGCTTTACTCCTGCTCTTGCTTGTCGTGACGGCTTTGCCAAAAGAGGCCGCAGCCGATAACATTGCTGAAGTCGTACGTCATACCATTCGTGGCATCGTTGTCGACGAAGATCAGAAACCAATAGCCGCAGCTTCCGTGCGCTTGGTCAACACAACGCTTGCCAGCGGTACAAACGCGAAGGGCGAATTTGTGCTCCAAGTGAAGCAAAGACCGAAGTATACGCTCGTCGTTCAGGCCTTAGGCTACACATCAAAGACCATTGATCTCGAAGGCACGAAAGATACGCTGCTAAAAGTGGTACTCGAATTGACTACAGGCAGACTTAATGAAGTCGTCGTAACTGGTTCGCGCATAGAAAAACCACTGAAGGACGTTCCTATCATTACCCGCGTGATCGGTAAGGACGAGATAGCGGCTGTGAACCCCATAGATGTGAATAGTCTGCTCGAATATACGCTGCCCGGCATACAGTTTTTTTACAATTCAATGAGTCAGACGCAGGAGATAAGTTATCAGGGGATGGATAGTAAGTCGGTACTCTTTCTCGTAGATGGCGAGCGCCTTAGCGGCGAAGGCGCCGATCACAACATAGACTTTAACCGCCTGAATGTAGACAACATAGAGCGCGTAGAAATCGTGCGCGGAGCGGCTTCAACGCTTTATGATAGCCGAGCGATCGGGGGCGTAATCAATATTATAACGAAGCGCGCCGAGCGCCCAATAAACGCAAACTTCACAGCGCGCTATGCCGGTGTGAATGGGCAAAAATATGGCGCTGAATTTGGATGTCGTAGTGAGCGATTTTCTTCTTTTACAACGCTTGGATTCAGACATAGAAGTACCTATAAAATAAAAGATGGCACAGGAAAGCGTGTGGATATTATCAATCCGGATGGCACGACCGATACGCGCGAACTGCCGCCTTCGCAAGCGGCGATCTACGGCTACCGTATTTGGGATGCGTCGCAGCGTTTTAATTACGCCTTTACCGAACATTTGAGCGCGCAGCTGTCGGGCTCATATTACGGCAATCGTCGTCCGCCCAAGAGTGGCCGGAAGTTTTATGATAAATACGAAGATTGGGTCATAGGCAGTAAAATCAAGTATATCTTCGACGATAACCATACCCTCGATTTCAACTATAGCTTTGACAACTATACTAAACGAGCCGTATATTTCCAAGCGGGTAGAAGTGTGCGCAGCTATGGTAATGCTAATAGTGTGGGACGCCTTAATTATACGGGCAACTATGGAACGCATACGCTAAGCTTTGGCGGTGAATGGCAGCATGAGCGCTTGAAACATTATATGATGAAAGATACAGGGACTGTTTCCGGTTCACACTATGCTGCTTATTTGCAAGAAGATTGGCGAATTACGCCCCAATTGAATATTGTGGCCGGCGTGCGAGGCGATAAAGCCTTTCAATATAAATTTCATTTGACGCCGAAGATTTCAGTCCTTTACCGTCCGTCAGCAAACCTAACCTTGCGTGGCGGGTATGCACGAGGCTACCGCGTACCTACGCTCAAAGAGTTGTATCAAGAGTTTAATATGGCCGGAATCCTTATGCTTTATGGTAATAAAAACCTCAAACCCGAGAAGAGTCAGCAATATTCTTTGTCGGCAGAGTATAATAAGGGTGGTCTAAACTTGACGGTGTCGGCTTATCATAATCGCTTCAAGAATAAAATCTCGTATGAGTATCTTGAACCCGGCGTTTCTTATGATATGCATTACGTCAATGCGGAAAATGTTAAGACAACGGGCATCGAAGCTACGGCAGATTATCGATTGCCTTGGGGGTTGAAGGTTACCACGGCTTATGCTTATGTAAATAACTATGAGAAAGTGAATGGTTATAACGCGTCGTGGGTTCGTCCGCATAGCGCCAAACTCAATTTACAATACAAACACAGTTTCCATAAAGTGCAGGGAACGGTGGCGTTTAATAGCCAATGGGCGTCGCGCATTACAAGATATTCTTATGACGCCAAGCTGAAAGGCTATCGCCAATACGTTTTTGATGCTCGCGCTATCTGTTCGCTAAATTTAGGTGTGCAATTTTTGCGGGGCGTAAAACTGGGCTTGATGGTGGATAATTTGTTCAATTATAAAGATAAAGCCGCTGATTCTACCGTGCAAGCGCCGCTGAATGGCGTCAGTTATGTAGCTACGTTGGCGCTTAACATCTCTGATCTTGTGAAATTCTAATAGTAACCCTCTATGAAAAAGAAAAAGTTAATCTTGGGCGGGTTGGCCGTTGCGCTTGTCGCAATTCTGCTCGCTTTTGTGTGGATAAAATGGTGTAGCGCGACAAGGATAGGCTTCCTCCATTACCAAGCTATTGATCTTGGACAAATAGCTAAGGCCAATGATAACGGATTTGTAAAACTGGAAGAAGTCAGTCTGGAGCAGCTCGGCGACTTAGACGATTACGACATGGTTTTTGTGAATGGTATGGGCCTACGACTTACGCAAGAACAACGCGAACAAATCCAAAAAGCCGCCGATAAAGGTTTGCCAATGCTGACAACGATGTCCACAAACCCGGACAACAATTTTAATACGCTCGATTCCTTGCAAACGGATACGCTTCAAAAGTATTTGGGAGAGGGAGGTTATGAAAACTATCGCAGTGTGTTGAATTACGTGCGTCGATATATTGACAAGAAATTCCTATCTAATCCTGAGCCGAAACCTCTTGTAGCTCACGCAATGGGCGTATTGTATCACCCAAATTTGAATGATAAGGACGGAGAAGATTTAGAATTCAAGACGGTTGCCGAATACAGACAATTCTTGCAGAAAAACAAACTTTGGAACCCCAATGCGCCAGCAGTTGTTCTCACAGGTGTGATGGGAGATCCCAGAGATTTGATTGCGAAATTAGAAGAATCGGGCAAAGTTGTTTATCCTTTGCATAATCTGCCTAAATTCTTGCAGAGCGAAGCGGCGGATAGTATCTCGCCGGCCGCAGTCGTGAATATGGCCCACGGGCGTTTGGGTGATGCTGTCGTAGATTATCTTGCGCAAGCCAATATTCCTCTCTTCTCGCCCTTGAATGTCAGTCGTCCGGTCGAAGACTGGGAGCAGGACAAAATGGGAATGAGTGGCGGCTTTTTGTCGCAGAGTGTTGTGACGCCGGAGATTGATGGCGCCCTCCGCCCCTTTGCTCTTTTTGCTCATTATAAAGGGAAAGATGGTGTTCCTTACGTGGCTGCAATTCCTGAGCGCTTAGCAACTTTCGTTGAAACCATCACGCGTTATATCGATTTAAAGCGCAAAGCAAATCAAGATAAGCGCGTAGCCATTTATTATTATAAAGGTCCGGGCCAAAACGCCCTCACCGCCGCCGGTATGGAAGTCGTACCATCTCTATATAATTTGCTGAAGCGCCTACAGCAGGAGGGCTATAATGTATCCGGTCTTCCCGCCTCTCCGCAAATACTTGGTCAGATGTTGCAAGCGCAGGGCGCCGCCTTTGGTTTGTATGCGAAAGGTGCGTTTACCAACTTTATGCGTACAGGTAAGCCCGAACTAATCAATAAAACACAATACGAAAGTTGGGTTAAGCAAGCCTTGCGTCCCGAAAAGTATGCTGAAGTCGTCAAAGCAAACGGCGATTTCCCCGGAGCGTATATGTCTACCGCAGACGGACGTCTTGGCGTGGCTCGTTTGCGTTTTGGAAACGTCGTCTTATTGCCACAAAATGCGGCAGGAAAAGGCGACAACGCTTTCAAAATCGTTCACGGAACGGATGCTGCTCCGCCGCATACCTATATCGCCTCCTATCTTTGGACGCGCTTTGGTTTCAAAGCAGATGTACTCATTCATTTCGGTACTCACGGCAGCCTCGAGTTTACGCCTCACAAACAAGTTGCTTTGAGCTCGCTTGATTGGCCCGATCGCTTAGTCGGTCCTTTGCCGCATTTTTATATTTACTCTATAGGTAATGTCGGGGAAGCGCTCATTGCCAAGCGCCGCTCCTATGCCGGACTTATCTCCTATTTAACGCCGCCTTTCTTGGAGAGCAATACCCGCAGCATCTATCAAAGTTTGGAAGAAAAAATCAAAATCTTCAATGCGCGAGTGGCTGATGGAAACAAAGCGGCTATTGATCGCGCCTCACTTGACGTAAAAGCGCTTGCGATTAAGTTAGGCATACAGCGCGAATTGGAGTTAGATGCCAATATGAAAAAGCCCTATACGGAAGATGAAATCTTGCGTATAGACAATTATGCTGAAGAGATTGCTACTTCCAAGATTATTGGCCAGCCTTATACCTTGGGCGTTCCCTACGAGCCTCAACGTATTCAGAGTAGTATCTTTGCGATGTGCACCGATCCTATAGCCTATTCCCTTTTAGCCTTGGATAAGATGCGTGGTAAAGCCGATGATTCCACATTAAAACATAATGCGCTTTTTACACAACGCTATTTGAATCCGGCCCGTGCTCTTGTCGGCCGTATTTTGACCAATCCGGCTGCGGCTACTGACGCACTTATCTGTAGCGTAGCTCATATTACGCCTGCTGAGTTGCAGCGTGCCCACACTATATATAATGTATTGTCTGCCCCCAACGATCGTATGGCGATGATGATGGGCGGTGGAGGCGGTGGTAAACCGAATGCTAAGATGATGCAGGCTATGCAAGCTATGATGAAGCAAGCGCAACAGTCGGCCACTCAATTATCAAAGCGTCCGGCTCAATCTTCGTCAGCGCGTGGTAAGCAAAAGCCCTCCTCTAAAGCTCATCAAACGATGGGCAAAATGCCTAAGGCTGGCGGCAAACCTGATGCAGAAGCAATGAAGGCAATGCATGAAATGGCTGCAAAAGGCGAAAAACCAAGTCCGGAAGCTCTTGCTATGATGAGAGCAATGGCTGCAAAAGGCGGGAAGCCCGACCCCGAGGCAATGAAAGCGATGAAGGCGATGATGTCCGGTGGAGATGCGACAGAAGCAAAAGAAGCATCTGCGCAGCATTCATCAGCGTCAACGTCGACTAAATCACAGCGCGCGAAAGACGGCAAATCTAACCGTAAGTCTCAGGCCGCTGCTGCCAAAGTTCATCCTATGGCAGCCAATAAGCAAAAGTCGAAGACCGCTACTTCCTCACAGAGTTCCGGTGCTATGATGGCCGCTATGATGAAAGCATCGCAGCGTCCGAAATTCACGAAGCAGGAGAAAGACTTCGCCTATGCCGTGATGGAAGTCGAGCGTACGATCAAAAACATCCAACGTTATAAGCAAGCCTTATGGGAATCTCCTCAAATGGAGTTGAATGCACTGCTCAACGCAATGAGCGGCGGCTATACGAAACCTTCTCCCGGTGGCGATCCTATCGTGAATCCCAATACCTTGCCCACGGGGCGTAACCTTTTTGGTATCAATGCTGAAAACACGCCTTCAGAATCTGCTTGGGAGAAAGGAAAAGAGTTGGCCGAGAATACAATTTCGCTTTACCGCAAGCGCCATAAAGGAGAATATCCACGCAAAGTCAGCTACACGCTGTGGAGCGGCGAGTTTATAGAGACCGAAGGCGCCACGATAGCCCAAGTACTTTATATGCTTGGTGTCGAACCTATTCGCGATAGTTTCGGTCGCGTCACAGACTTACGCTTGATTCCTTCGCGCCAATTGGGCCGTCCGCGCATAGATGTCGTTGTGCAGACCTCAGGTCAGTTGCGTGATTTGGCTGCGTCCCGTCTCTTCCTTATCAATCGGGCTGTGGAGATGGCTGCTGCCGCTAAGGACGAAGCCTATACCAATCAGGTCGCAGCAGGTGTTGTCGAGGCCGAACGCACGCTGACGAAGAAAGGCGTTTCGCCAAAAGCGGCGCGAGCAATGGCCACCCGTCGTGTATTTGGCGGCGTAAATGGAGGCTATGGAACGGGAATTCAAGGAATGGTAATGAGCAGCGATCGTTGGGAGAAGCGTTCTGAGATAGCTGATACTTATATCAATAATATGGGAGCTTTCTATGGCGATGAGAAAGAGTGGGAAGCTTTCGATCAGTTTGCCTTTGAAGCAGCCTTAACGCGGACCGACGTTGTTATTCAACCGCGTCAGAGCAACACGTGGGGAGCTTTGAGTCTCGACCATGTATATGAATTTATGGGCGGTTTGAATCTCTCCGTCAAGCAAGTGACGGGCAAAGAGCCGGACGCCTACCTGAGCGACTACCGCAACCATAACCGTATGCGGATGCAGGAAGTGAAAGAGGCCATCGGCGTAGAGAGCCGCACGACCTTGTTCAATCCTACCTACATCAAGGAGCAGATGAAAGGGGAGGCGAGTGCCGCCAACGGCTTTGCCGAGTTGGTGCAGAACACCTTTGGCTGGGAAGTGATGAAGCCGGGCGCCATCGACGAGGAAATGTGGACGGAGATCTATGACGTATATGCGAAAGACAAGTTCAACTTAGGTTTGCGCAAGTACTTTGAAGATCGCAACCCTGCCGCCTTGGAGGAGATCTCGGCCGTGATGCTTGAAGCGGCGCGTAAGGGGATGTGGAAGGCCAACCCGACGCAAGTGCGCGAACTGGCCAAACTGCATACTGATCTTGTGAACAAATATAAGCCGTCCTGCTCCGGCTTCGTCTGCGACAATGCTAAGTTGCGCAACTTCATAGCTTCCAAGTCCGATGCCGCAACGGCTAAGGCCTACAAAGCAAATATTGACGATATACGTGCTGCGAAAGGCAAAGACGGCAAAGTCTTGAAGAAGGAGGAGTTAACCCCGGAAGAGCACAAGCGTAGTCAGTGGATCAACGGTGCACTGATGGTGGGCTTGATCATAGTTATCTTCGGTGGACTCCTATGGATTGTGCGTCGCAATCGGAAGCGTCGTCAATAAACGCTTGCTACGATGGAACAATTGTTCACTTTATTGCTACTATTGGTTTGCTTCAATTTCGTGTTGAAGCAAACCTTCGTCTCCGTGCGGGCTATGCCCTTTACGACGGTTGCAGTTTGTAGTTTTACTTACGCAATGTGGCCTTATGCCATTGAGCAATCGAGCACGCAGATTGCCACTTGGTTGGCCACGCCCACGCTGATGCGCGACCTGGCTGTAGTGCTGAGTCTCGACGTTTTGATTCAGGCTGCTTTCTGCTTGCGCATCGCCCGGAGAGATCGTTCGCGCGCTCGCGACAGCCGATGGCAGCGCTATTTAGATGTTTTTCTGCGTTTCTATCCCGGCTTTTTTATCTTCCCCGCCGCGTTTAGTCTGCTCACAGCTTGCATCTTTGCCTTTCCCGGTGTCGACTTCACCCTCGTTGCTGCGGGGGTGAGCGGCACGTTGCTGATGTTGCTTATCGCAGCATCCTTTGGTTTGCGCCGCATGCTGATTGATCGCGATACGCGATTGGAATTGCTCTTCCTGACCAACGTCTTGGTGGCGCTTATCGGTGTCATCGTGACGGTCAATGGTGCTACCGGCGCCGTCTCGACCAACAATGTCGATTGGCGAGCTTCGTTGCTCGTTCTCTCAATCGCAGCCGGAGGCGCTGTAGTCGGATGCTTGCTGCGCCGATTCAAGATTAAATATGATCACAATAAATTTACTCGTAAATAACTCGTTATATGAATTACATTTCAGACATACTTTTTTGGATTTCTACCGGTCTGCTCATTCCGGTTATCGTCTTACTCATTCTTTTGTTTGGGCGAGCACTCCTGCTCATCGGGAGCTTCTTCGGTCAATACTTGAGTGTGCGCAAGGCGCAGGCCACGGTCAATGCTGCCCTGAAAGATTTAACGCCGGAGAGCTTGGATGCCGTAGCCGAAAAGCTGCCGCACAATTCTACAGCTCCGGTCATCTGCTCTCTCTTGGCCATCTTGGAGCATCGCGATCAGCCTGCCGAAGTGCAGCGGCTGATTTCCGATTACGAACTGCTCATGGAGAAGGAACTCAATGCGCCCAAGACGCTGGCTAAGATGGGTCCTATGCTCGGTTTGATGGGAACGCTCATCCCGATGGGGCCGGCTTTGGTCGGCTTGTCCAAGGGCGACATCGCTTCGATGGCTTATAATATGCAGGTGGCCTTTGCCACGACCGTTGTCGGTTTGTTTGCAGCCGCCATCGGCGTCATTACGCAACAGGCGAAGCGGAGATGGTTTCTGTACGACTTGACCCGACTCGAATATGTAGCTGATCTCATTCATCAAAAGTCTGAAAAATGAGACGCCGAAGAAGATTTATGGATACGGAGGAAGAGGTTAACCCGATGAACGTTGTCGGCAATCTCTTCGACGTTGCCATGGTGTTTGCCGTGGCCCTGATGGTAGCCCTCGTCACGCGATTTAATATGACCGAAGTCTTTAGTCAGTCCGACTATACTATGGTAAAAAATCCGGGCAAGGATAATATGGAAATCATAACCAAGAAAGGCGATAAGATAGAGCGTTATACGCCTTCGCAGGATCAGACAAACAAAGACGGAGCGCGAGGAAAGAAAGTGGGCGTGGCTTATCAGTTGGAGAATGGAGAGGTAATTTATGTGCCTGAATAGGCCTTGCCGGTTCCTTATGACCCGTTGATGAGCGGCCATTATTTGTTGAGGTTAGGTAACGAGGGGAAGCGATGTGTTTGCTTCTCCCTCGTTGTTTGTTAGTGCTATTTTTCGTTCGCGCCGGTCTGCCGCGCCGCGCTTTAATGCTTCCGATCGTCTTATAAGTATTTGATTGTTTGTTGCTTTAAGTATAATAAATAAGGGCGTCCTACTGATTGCCTGACGCATCGATCCTTTGTCGTCCATTGTTTGCCGGCAGCAAACGATAGTTTGCTCACGCCAAACGATGGTTTGCCGGGACCAAACGATGGTTTGGTGGGGCCAAACAATTATCAAATCGACTTTGGAGTTTCAAAAACACTTCTTTTTGCCCGCTGTTTTCAGTTTCGCTATTCATAATTGGCGAGAGCCTTTACCTGAGTTTGCTACGAGCTAAGCCTGAACGCAATATGCTCGGTCGGTTTTGAATTTTCTGTCATAATTTTTCGCGCACTTTTGCCGTCAATCAGTACTTGCTCAAATTGTAGCCTGATCTTTATTCCTACATACTGAGGAAGTCGAATTTTTACATAAGATTTTTCTAAAATAAGATGCGTAAATAGGGCTCTGCAGCTTTAGCATTCTTTGTATTTTGTAAGTTCAGAGTGAAAAGACTACTAAACAAAAGCGCATTCAAAGCGTTTGGGAGAAAATATTTATAGAACTACTTGCGCAAAAAAAAGAGAAGCTATATCTTTGCGCTAATCCAACTTACACAATAGTAATATCATGAAGGATTCAAATACTTCAAAGTCGAAAGAGAGAGCTTCCTACGCGAGGATACGTGACGAATTATCTGACAAGCTTTTTGTCCAAATCGTTGAAAAATTAGGCGTCGAAAAACGCTATTTGGATCCGGATTATTCTGCGAAGAAACTGGCGATTGATTTGCACACGAATCCGCGCTACATCTCTGTGGTCGTAGGGCTGCACACGGGGGATAACTACAATGCATTGGTAAACGGCTATCGCCTGCGCGATGCTTGCCGAATGCTACGCAGCCCAAGATATAGTGAATATACAATTGAGGAAATCGGTCTGATGTGTGGCTTCTCCTCGCGCCAAGCCTTTTATCTGGCTTTCCATCGCGAGCGGGAAGTAACGCCCAAACAATATAGAATGGACGAAGACGTCGATCAATGGGAGGAGGAAAAAGTTTGAACCCAACCAAAATAGAGCGGCGATAATCGCACTGCAGGGCCTACAACAAAGCAACTTGTTAAAACCATTTATGATCAATAAAGAAGAACGCGAAGCGATTATTCGCATAATTAAAAAAGGAGTAGTGCCGGCCATAGGCTGTACGGAGCCGGTCTGCGTGGCGCTGGCCACGGCTAAAGCCACAGAGCTGCTGGGGCAAAGACCGGAGCGCGTAGAGGTAAGGCTTAGTGCCAATATTCTGAAAAACGCGATGGGCGTAGGCATACCCGGAACGGGAATGGTCGGACTGCCGATAGCCATAGCCTTGGGTGCACTTATCGGAAAGTCGAGCTACGGACTCGAAGTTTTGAAGGACTGCACGCCGGAAGCGGTGGCAGAAGGTAAAGCTTATGATGAGGCGGGGCATATCCAAATCTCCTTGGCTGAAGATGCGCCCGACAAACTTTTTGTCGAAGTAAAGGCCATCGCCGGTGAACACAGCGGGACGGCAGCCATCGCGCGCCAACACACTAACTTCATCTTGGAGAAGAAAGGGGAGGAGGTCTTGCTCGAAAAGCAGTTGGGTGCCGTGGAAGCAAAAGTCGACGACGATGATACGCCCGAACTTACGCTGCGCAAAATCCACGAGTTTGCCACGACAACTCCGATCGAAGAACTCGAATTCATAAACGAAGCGGGTAAAATGAACCTCCAGGCAGCCCAAAAGTCTTTGGAGGGCAACTATGGACATAAGCTCGGCAAAATTCTTTCGCGCCCGATGGGCCGAGGAATAATGGGGGACAGCATCTTTTCACATATCCTTTCGAGCACAACTTGTGCTTGCGATGCGAGAATGGCGGGCGCGATGATTCCTGTTATGAGTAACTCGGGCAGTGGTAACCAGGGAATCTGTGCAACTAACCCCGTTGTTGTCTTCGCACGGGAAAACCATAATACGAACGAAGAGTTGACACGCGCCTTAACGCTTTCTCATCTTACGGCAATCTATATAAAGATGCGTCTCGGCGCGCTTTCAGCGCTTTGCGGATGCGTTGTGGCTGCCACGGGATCAAGTTGCGGTATTACATATTTAATGGGTGGTGAATACAGACATATGACTTATGCCATCCAAAATATGATTGCGAATCTTACAGGTATGATTTGCGACGGTGCGAAACCAAGTTGCGCGCTCAAACTCACGACCGGCGTCAGCACAGCCGTATTGTCGGCGATGATGGCTATGCAGGAAGAATCTGTAACTTCAGCTGAAGGCATCATTGATAAGGATGTAGAAAAGAGTATCTTGAATCTCGTCTCCATCGGATCGGGCTCAATGAACGAAACCGACCGCTGTGTGCTCGATATTATGACTAGTAAATCGTAAACAACAAGCCCGCGCCGGCGGCCGGCAAGCCGGCCTGCCGCGCGGGCTCAACATAAGAGGGCGAAGCTTAAATCTTTTTCCTTCGAAGCGAAATTTGACGAAAAAAACACGTATTATATAATAATATTGTTACATTCTTGTTGGCTGTTAAAGAAAAGTTTTTCTATCTTTGTGGCCGTCTATAATCCAAAAAGAAAAATGAAAGCTAATTATCTCCTTACCGGGGCCTTTCTCTTGTTTGCTGCAGCAGCGCAAGCCCAAGTGCCCAAATTCAATACAGGTAAGAAAATGAATGGTGTCTTGGAGCAGCTTGTCTCTAACGGCACTAACGTCGTAGTAAATAAAGAAGGTAAGCACATTCTTACAAAGCAAGCGAGCGATGCTCCCGTTGCTGTGATCATCAGTGCTTCAGATGCGAAGAGCGTAGCAGACAAAATTGAAGCTGAAGGCTATGTTTCTACCGTGATTAGCAATACACTGTTGACGGCAAGTGTGCCTGCCGCTTACTTAACTCAGTTGGCAGCAGACGAAAATGTGCTTTACATCAACCCGACACGCGTTTTAAAGCCCACAATGGACAATACTCGTAAGGTTACGGGTGTAGATAGTGTTCACCAAGGCAAAGATTTGGAAACGCCTTTCAAAGGTGCCGGCGTTTTAGTCGCAGTTATCGACCAAGGCTTCGAGTATAAGCACATCGCATTCAACGATGCGGACGGCAAAACTCGTATTAAGCAGTTGTGGAATCGCACAAATTACTACACGAATCCTAACGCAACGGTGCCGACAGAAAACATCCCTTCAGGCGGTGACGGAATGGCGGCCAATGGTCACGCAACTCACGTGACGAATACTGCAGCCGGTTCCGACGTAGGTAATGGTTTGTATGGTAATGCTCCGTTGGCAGATCTCTATCTCATACCTTCCAGCTTTATGGACGGAGAGTTGATCGAGGACGTTAAGAAAATCAAGGAGTTTGCTAAGAGCAAAAATATGCCTTATGTCATCAATATGAGCTTTGGCTCGCAACTTGGTCCGCACGATGGTTCGCAGCCGGCCGACCAAGCTATTAATAATTTCTTGAAGGAAGGAAATGGATTCATTTGTGCCGCAATGGGTAACGAGGGCGACTTGGCTATCCACGCGACTCACGCATTTACGAGCGACGGCGAAGCGAAAAGCGTCCTCGTGAAGACGCCTTACAAAAACATGGGTGCATATTCTCAGATTGCAGGTCAGCTTTGGGCGCAGAATACCGATGGTACGAAGCACATAACCTTTAAGCCTTTCTACTACTTAAAGGGAAAGAAAACCTACATCACGTCTGCACAGCTCAAGCAAATGCAAAATGCAAATTATGCTATCTTCCTTGATGAAGTGAATCCCTATAATGGAAAGCATCACTTCGATTTCCGCTTGGTCGTAGAAGGAATGACGCGCCTGTTGAATGCAACCGGTGCTGAGTTCGGTGTAGAAATGGAAGGCAATAATGGTGATGTTGTTCACGGATGGTTGAATGACGGCTACGGAACATTCAAGCGTCCGGCCGGCGCTGCTGCAGATTTCATCAATCCTGACCACGACTACTTGGTTGGCGAAGGTGCTGCATCCATCCCCCACGCATTTGGTGTCGCAGCTTTCGCAGCTACGAATAAGTACAAGTCAGCTATCACCAACCAAACCTATACGCAAGGCGGCCAAGACGTAGGCGACATTACTTTCTTCTCAAGTCCCGGTCCTTGGCTCGGTCCGATCGACAAACCAACTATTGCTGCGCCGGGCTTCTTGGTTAAATCTGCAATTTCTCAGTATGACAAGGCATTCTCTTCGACTGATTATAGCATCGTAGACATCCAAAAGAAAGGCCTCAAAAAGTACTATTACGGCCAAATGAGTGGAACTTCTATGGCTTCTCCCGCAGCTACGGGTATCGTAGCCCTTTGGTTGTCCGCCAACCCTGATTTGACGTACGATCAGATGATAGAAATTTTCAAGGAGACCGCAAATCACGACAGATATGCTAAGCCCGGATGGAACAAAAAGTTCGGTTATGGTAAGATCAATGCTTACAAAGGTTTGAAGAAGGCTTTGCAAATCAAGACTGGTGTTGGCGTTCTTGACATCCCGACCAACTCTACGACGCCGATCTCCATCTCTATGCAGCCGGATGCTTGGCAACTGCTCTTCAACAACAACGAAACTTACGCTAACATTGCCGTATATACGATCGATGGTAAGCAAGTGCTGCGCCGCACGCTGAATGACGTTCGTTGCGGTCAAGAAGAGACGATCAACCTCAACGAGTTGAATGCCGGTGTTTACATCTTGCGCGTCGATACTTCAAATGCAAACATCACACGTAAAATTTCAGTTCGCTAATCTTCGTCCATAGGATTAGAATATATTTATCCTGCCGCCTCGATGTCCTCGAGGTGGCTTTTTTTTGTAGGTCACGGCCGGCTGCAGTCCTTATAGCCGACCCTGCCATCTTCCCCCAAGCCGACTCCGACTACCCCTAATTTTCTACATGCCTCTACCGGGAAGCGTCGCATCACGAAGGCGGCCATACAGGTTGATATTTTCACCCTGTTAGGCAAATTTTGTTTCTGTAAATTGCTGTTTTTCTGTTTCTTGCTCTCTTTATCTTGCTTGGTGCGTCAAGTCCGTTTTCGTCTGCATCTTATAAGATAAAGAGAAACGACGAATATTAAACGCTTCGTTGCCAATGCTTCCTTCCCTTTGCTCCATCGCTCTGTTACGAGCGCTCATTTATCGCTGATCATTTCTTGCTAATTTATGGTTTGGCTGCAGCAAACCATCGTTTGCCGCGACCAAACCATCGTTTGCCGGCAGCATACTATCGTTTGGTGGGAGCAAACGATACGTGGGTAGGATTAAATGAGGAAATAAAACGCTTCTTGTTTTGAAAATGAATTGGAACAGAGTTGGTTAATGCGTTCTGTAATCTTTATAGCGAATGTTTAAAATTCGCAGATGGTGTATGCTTTTACGTTTACGCTTATAAGTAGGCCAAGCGCACGCTTTTTTGTGCTCTATTACGAAGTTTCGCCATAAAATCTGCCTCCTCTTGCAGTATATGCCGATTCAGTCGGTTGGCTGCCAAACTTATGTGAAGTCAATAAGTAATCACAGAGAAAAATAATACACGTTGCTTAATCGCATAATCGCCTTTTGGCCGCTTTAAGCCTACAATGAAATTATGATTTAGAGACTGAAGGCTGCTAAAAGACCACCTGCAGATGCCGCTTTTTGCTTTGCTCAATACAGCAAGAAAGAGAATGATAAAGACTTGGTATATAGATAGAAACGAATAAAGAAAAGGCCAACGAACCCGCAAGTTCGTTAGCCTTGTTGTATGCTAAATGTGTATTTTTCTAATACTAATGGCCCGCCATCGCAGGCGCATCTGCAGCATAGGGTAGAAGGGCGCTCAGAGTTGGCGAATCGCGTCGCGACATGCCTCCATCAGCCATTTCGGTGTAGACGTTGCACCACAGATACCTACACTTTCTGCTCCCTGAAACCAATCTGCTTGGATCGCAGCGGGCGTGTCGACCATGTATGTGCGGGGATTAACTTGCCGAGAAGCCTCGTAGAGCATTCGCCCGTTGGAGCTTTTCTGCCCGCTTACGAAGATGATCACGTCGTGGCGCGCTGCAAAAGTGCGAATGTTGGGCAGGCGATTGGCCACTTGGCGACAAATTGTGTCGACAAATTGAAATTGGGCCGGCGCTTCGATGTGTTGCCGAATGTAATCAATCACTTCGTGGAAGCCATCCAGTGACATGGTCGTTTGCGAAAAGAGGTGAATGTCGCGCTTAAAGTCCAACTGCTTTGCCTCTTCAAGGCTTGTGATGACGATGGCGCGCCCTTCCGTCTGCCCGACCAGACCTACTACCTCCGCGTGGCCTCGTTTGCCATAAATAACCAGTTGTGCGTCGGGCGATTCCTTGTCGATCGCTTTCACGCGCTTTTGCAACTGCAACACAACGGGGCACGTCGCGTCAACCAACTTGACCCCGTTGGCTGCCGCCAGTCTGTACGTCTCCGGCGGCTCGCCGTGAGCTCTCAAGAGTACTTTTGCATCGCGCAATTGTGCGAACGAGGCGTGGTCGATCGTCTTCATCCCAAGCGTTTGCAGGCGCTCCACCTCGCTTTCGTTGTGGACGATGTCGCCCAAACAGAAGAGCGCCGGATCGTTTTCCAACTCGCTTTCAGCCTTCTTGATGGCCGTGGTCACGCCGTGGCAGAAGCCCGAGTGTATATCTATTTCTATCTTCATAAAAGTAGCCTTTCTTAGCGCGTGGCTTGTTCAAATCGCTCCATCAACCAAGCATCTTGCTCCGCAATGGAGAGTTGCCCATTGTCAAGTTCGAACGCGTCGGGCGCTTTTCGTAGCGGGTCGACTTCGCGGTGCGTATCGATATAATCTCTTTCAGATACGTTTTTGAGAATCTCGTCATAATCGGCTGCCAAACCCTTGTTTCGCATCTCGTCGTAACGCCGGCGGGCGCGCACTTCAGGCGATGCCGTGACAAAAATCTTTAGTTCGGCTTGCGGAAATACGGCTGTACCGACGTCTCGCCCGTCCATCACGATGCCCTTTTCAGTGCCCATCGACTGCTGCAAAGCCACGAGCGCTTTGCGCACGAAGGGCAGCGTGGCAACTTGGCTGACGCGCGAGGAAACTTCCATCGTGCGGATCTCCTCTTCGACATCGGCGCCGTTGAGGAGTGTATGCGGCTGCTGCGTGGTCGGATCGAGGCGAAACGAGATGCTGACTTCCGGCAGCATAGCTTGCAGGCCTTCTGCATCTATCGACTTGTCGCTGAAAAGTCCTTGACGCAAGGCGAAGAGCGTCACAGCGCGATACATCGCACCCGTATCTACGTAGATGTAACCCACACGCCGGGCTAAGGATTTAGCCATTGTGCTCTTTCCACACGAGGAATAGCCGTCGATAGCCACTATAATCTTTTTCATAATTGAGAACTATATCATTTGATTTGAAAATGGACGGTCACGGAAACTTGAACTATGGTTACCTTTCCGCCGTTTCGGCCCGGTTTCCATTGGGGCATTTCGCGCACAGCCTTGAGCGCAATTTGTTCTAATGCGGGGTGGAGCTTGCGAGATATGAACGCCTCGCGCACTTGCCCTTGCTTGTCAACCAGAAATGAGACCTCAAGATCGCCTTGCACGCCATACTGGACGCAGGCCTTGGGATAGTCGATATGGGCATCAAGATACTGCATCAGAGCTTTGATGCCGCCCGGAAATTCCGGCATTTGTTCGACCACTTGCGTGGGCGTTAGCGTTTTTCCTTCTTCCGGAAGATCTTTGCGATCAGCGTTGTGGGCCGAGTCGGCGCGAATTTCCGTGCTTGTGGCTTTATCGTCATTTTCCGTATTGGGCGCATTCATCCCGAAATCCTTCTCCTCAATCGGCGTATCTACGACATCAGGCACATTAAGCTTGCCCCCCGGCAGCGCACGCACCTTCGGGACGTGGCGGCCTGCGGCCAAAGCCTTAAATTCGTGGCCCTCCTTAGCCTGATCCGGATGCAACTTGGAAAATTCATTGTTAAGCTCAGCCGTAAACTGCTTCAGGCGGTGATTAATAAACAGGCTAATTGACAAAGGAATGGAGATAGTTAAGAATAAACCGATAAGGAGCGCCCACAAAGCCCGAGCGTAACGACGCCCGGCAGTCCTCCGGAGCTCGTACGCCCCATAATCTTTGTTTCTTCCCTCGAATATAAGATTACACCAGGCTCTTGATAATAATTTGTCCTTACTCACGTTTACCCTAATAAGGCAAGAAGTGGGCCAAGCCGCACCAAGGTCGTGGTCGTCCGCTTCCCGGTGGCGATTATCCGCTCCCTAGCGGCTGTCAGCCGCTTTGCCATATAAAAAATCAAGGCGCTGAAGGCCCTTATTTAAGTTGCAAAAGTACGCCCAAAATCTAAAATTAGGCGTACCTTTGGCGAGAATTTTACACAACGTAATGAAAAAAGCTTTATACGCAGTCATAGTTTTATTCCTCTTGGTCTTAGCATTTCCCGCTTTAGCCCAAGAAGGCACGACAACATATCAAGTTCTTAAGCTCCCTGCATCTGCTCATGCGGCGGCTTTGGGTGGAGAGAATATTTCGGCCATCGACGATTCGCCGGCGGTGGGTTGGAGTAATCCGGCTTTGTTCGCAAATGTGAGTGATAAGTCCTTAGGGCTTGATTTTATGACCTTCAATTCCGGCAGCCTTTATTTGGGCGCGCAATACGTCCAAGCCTTTGGCGAGCGCCACACTGCCGCTGCCGGACTAAGCATATTGAACTACGGAAAAATGGATGAGACCGACGAAACAGGACAACGCATCGGCAGTTTTTCGCCTAAGGATATGATGCTCTCTTTGGCTTATAGTTACCTGCTTTCGGAGCGATGGACGGGCGGCGCGTCTTTACATTTCATCAATCGCAACTATGCCGGCTACACCAGCTTCGCAATGGGCGTCGATTTGGGCTTGAATTATTTTAATGAGGAGACGGATTTATCTTTTTCCATCGCGCTACGCAACATCGGAATGGAGGTAAAATCGTTTTATGAGACCAGTCGCGACAAACTACCTTTTGATATGCAGCTTGGTTTGACAAAAGGACTCGCCCACTTTCCCGCACGTCTCAACTTTACGCTCACAGATTTGACCCATTGGAAGTCGTCTGATTTCTACTTGCCCCCGGGTAAAACCAGTTTGAGCGCTACCCAGAAACTCTTGAATCACGTAGTCGTCGGTGTGGACATCTTGCCGACCGACAATACCTATATCGCGCTGGGTTATAACTTCCGTCGCGGTTACGAACTCAAAGTCGGCGACGCGCAGAAGATGGCCGGCTTCACGCTGGGCGCAGGTTTGCAACTTCAGCGCTTCAAGTTTGGCGCCTCCTACGCAAAATATCGTGTCGGCGCAGGGAGTTTGCTTTTTAATGTCGCTTATACGCTCTAAATACAATGGAAAATTTCTTAGCACAAATAGAAAACGCCTTATCGCAGCAGGCATACCCCACACGCCCCGCCGGACTTTACGAACCCATTGCCTACGCCCTTTCGGGAGGGGGCAAACGCGTGCGCCCGCATCTGACCTTGCTGGCCTGTTCGCTTTATTCCGACGAGCCCGAGAAGGCTATACCCGCTGCGTTGAGCGTAGAAACCTATCATAACCATACGCTGCTCCACGACGACCTTATGGATGGGGCCGACTTGCGTCGGGGACGCCCTACCGTGTTCCGAAAATGGGATGCGAATACCGCGATTCTCTCCGGCGATACGATGCTTATTTTGGCCTTTAATCACCTCTTGGAAGGCGGCTATCCTAATGCGGCCCAACTCCTTCAACTCTTGGCCCGGACAGCGCGCGAAGTTTGTGAAGGACAACAATATGATATGAACTTTGAGCAACGCAACGACGTCACCGAAGCGGAGTATATCGAAATGATTCGTTTGAAAACGTCCGTCCTCCTCGCTTGTGCGCTCAAGATGGGGGCACTCGTGGCCGGCGCACCCGCGGATCAGGCCGATTTGCTCTATCACTTTGGCGAACAGATCGGATTAGCGTTTCAGTTGCAAGACGATTATTTAGACTGCTACGGAGATCCGGCCGTTTTCGGCAAGCAGATCGGCGGCGACATCGCATCAGCGAAGAAAACCTATCTGCTTATCAACGCTTTAGAGTCCGCCGACGAAAAGCAGCGTGCCGATTTGAACCGCCTTTTGTCCGACGAAGCGATGCCGCGTGCTGAGAAATTAGCCGCCGTCATACAGATATATAATGCCTTAGACATACCCGCTCGCTGCCAAGCCCGCATTTCAGCCTATTACGAAGCGGCGCGCGAAGTCTTCAATCAGCTGAACGTAGACCCCGAGCGCAAACAGCCGCTATGGGACTTTGCAGAGAAGATGCTGCATCGCAATAAATAATCTCTACCGTCACTCCGACGAAGCCCAAGCACGCTATGTTTATAGATACCCACGCGCATCTTTATGGTGAGGAGTTTGATGCCGATCGCGACGACGTGATCCGGCGCGCCCTGGCCGCAGGTGCGGAGCAGATTGTCCTGCCCAATGTAGACGAAGCCTCGATCGAGCCGATGCAGCGCCTTTGCGATGCCTACCCCGACCTGTGTTTGCCTACGATGGGCTTACAGCCGGAAGAGTTGCCCGCAGATCCTCGCCCCTTGCTCGACAAAATGGAGCAACTCTTAGCCACGGGCCGTTATGCAGCTGTGGGCGAAGTCGGCGTAGATCTGTATTGGGACGCCGGTCGGCGCGAAGAGCAATTAGCCGTCTTCGATAGAGAAATCCGTTGGGCCGTTCGCTTCGACCTGCCACTGCTGATTCACGCCCGCGCGGCTCATCGCGAGATTGTCGATGCCCTGACGCCTTATGCCAAGTCCCTCTGCGGCGGCATCTTCCATTGCTTTGCCGGAACGGCCGATGAGGCTTGCGAACTCCTTGGCTTTTCTCGCTTCTATTTGGGTATAGGCGGCATCGTCACGTTCAAGAAATCTACGCTTCCCGATGTGCTTCGCGCTGCTGTGCCCTTAGATCGTATCGTCGTAGAGACCGATGCACCCTATATGGCTCCCGTTCCGCAACGCGGCAAACGCAATGAGAGTGCTTTTATTCCATATATCATAGCAAAATTGGCTGAAGTTTACGAAACTACGCCCGAGTGCGTGGCCGCTATCACCACCGATAATGCCCGCCGTCTCTTTCGTTTATCTCCGTCCGCTTGATCCTGCTGCGCTGAACGCTTATTTCATCATCGCCCTTGCCCATAAAGTGCAGTTCTTGTAGGCCGCTTTTTATCTTTAGGGCGAAAAATAAAGTTGGCCGGCCGTCCTTTGACGATACCAATGCTTAATGAGCAGCGATAAAAGCTTATAAATTTGTTGCTTAATCCCTATTTTCAGACCGATCCGCATCGGTTTTTTTTTGTATCCCATTGCACCGCTCATCGTTTGCTGCCGGCAAACCATCGTTTGGTGGGAGCAAACTATCGTTTGGCGGCAGCAAACCATTGTTTGGTGGCAGCAAACGAAGGTTATGCCGCGCTCGCGTTCGCTTTAATGCGGTATTGGGCGGCACAAACTACTTGCTTTTCGATGCTACATCGCAGCGTAAGCCTTAAAATAAGCCATAGAAGACTTAATAGCCACGTATTTCTTACCTTATCAATGGAACACCGAGGGTGCGCTTTGGGCCGTTCGTCTTCCCAAAAGCCTACTCCTCTTTGCCAATTCAAGTTTCTCCAACCTCACTTTTAGCCGCTTTGTCGGATAGTGCGGATGGCCCGTTTTATAGTCCGTTTTTAGTGTCACATTTTTTTACATTTACACGCTGTAATATGCTGCCATTTTTCTGAAACTCGACCTTTTTCGTGCCGATATGCGAGAAATGTAGCTGAAAAGCCTAACAAACCCGACTGAAATTTTGTCGAATGAAAATAAAATCCCAACTTGCAGCTGTAAAACACGTAAGCCTGTCGCCGCCACGCGCGTCGCAGCCTGCTGAAAGCCGATGAGAAACGGCCTAAAGTAGCTTGATATGGAATCAACTTATAAACCTATTAACCATCTTTGCGAGGCTTAGCATCAGAAGAGAGGAGATGCGACTTCGCAAATCGACATTTAATGCACTTATTTACTATGGTATCAAAACTCATTACTATTCGACGGAGCGTCATTTTGTGTACGCTTCTTATTTTGACTGGTTTGCAGTCGCTCAAAGCGCAAACTGAAAAACACTACGGGCTGTTTATTGCCGGCAAAGAGGTTACTGACAAGGACGATTTCAGCGATTTGCGCCCCGAAGGTTGGGTGAGCGGGACGATTAGTTACGACCCCGGCGCTCGCAAGCTGACGCTTGACAACGCCGTATTTAATGTGCCGAATGATGAAGTGGCCTTCCGCTTTGCAGAAACTGACGAAGAGTTTAACATAGAGGTATATGGCTCGCATACAGTCATTACATCTAAGGGCGCAACCTTATCATCGGCAGCTCCCATAAAGATTTTCGGTGCTGGAGCCATTACTTTCATCAGTGAAAACGACGCTGCTATTTTGATGGAAAACGCTTCGCAGCTCACGATCAGCGATGCTTGTCGCCTCGATCTGCGCGGAAAGACTTACGGCATCGGAGGTGCTGCTGATAAGTCGTCGTCTTTGATGATCGAAGATGCGACTGTGAAAGCGCAGGGCGCAACGGCCTCCATTGGACGCTTGGCCGAGTTTGCAATGGATCTATGCCACTTCGCTGAGCCCGAAGGCATCGAATTTAAGGATGGCAACGTGATGCAGGGCGATCAGATCTGCACCGCACAGATCAAGATCGAGCCGGACGAAGAACGCCTCGGTATCAATATTTGCGATAAGCCGTTGACGTCAGAAGACGATTTCAGCGACATCAAACGCGACCAAATCACAAGCGGAAAGGTAAGTTATGATCCCGAAACGCGTACTTTGACGCTGGAAGAGGCGGTGATTCAGATGACAGGCCCGCTGGAGAATGCCATAGACTTTGACGAGACTTCAGAACCCTATACTTTGGTGCTCAAAGGTGCGAACAACGAAATTTCTTCCGGACGCAGCGTGGCCCTAAGTTCAGGCTCACCGCTTACGATCAAAGGCGAGGGCGCTGCTGTATTTACCGGCGAGGAAAATTGCGGTATCTACATTTACAATCGTAGTAAACTGACCATCGCAGACGGATGCACTGTGACTTCTAATGGGAAGTGGGCTGTCAGCGGCAACTCCTACAACTTGCAGGAAGCGTTGCTGATCGACAATGCTACGCTCAAAGCGAAGAGTACGTCGAACGATGGCGGCGGCGTGATTGGCTTTAAGGAGATTACGCTCAAAGATTGTGAGATCTTAAAGCCTACCGGTGCGAAAATAGCTGAACTGACCGATGACGAAGGTTTGACCTACATGGGCATTGCATTGGACGGAAAAGCCGTAAAGGGCGAGGTCGTGATTGCGCCGCGCAGTGTTGGCGTCGCTCAAGTGGAAACTTCGCCGCGCGCAACAACAACTATTTACACGCTAAGCGGCTTGAAAGTCAACGAAAGTTTGGACCGCTTGCCTAAAGGGCTGTATATCGTCAACGGGCAAAAGGTTGTCAAATACTAAAATTCGAATTTAATCATTTTATCCCGGCAGAAATCCTCTCCTTCTGCCGGGATTTCTTTTGCGCATTTGCGGATGAGGGCGTCAAAAATCAGATGCCGGCGCTGTTTGGCTTGTTCTTGTTGAGACAAAATAGTACCTAAAACGCGCTACATAAGAAAAAAGTAAATAGAGATCCTTTCCTTGTTGTGTAATAGTCGGATTTTGCGACTAAATTACTATATTTGCGCATCGTTAATCCTAATATGAAGACTGTAAAACCTATGAAAATCCGCCTTATATCCCTTTTGCTGATTTTTTCGGCCTGCTTTAGTAGCGCCTTTGCCGATATTGTCGTCGGCAGAGTCGTAGATGCGCAAACGAAAGCCCCACTGCCTGATGCGCAAATCGAAGTTCAGCAACACTTTATGGGAGCTTTAATCTCCTCTTCCTACACTACGGACAGCCTGGGCGTATTTGAGCTGCAGGCTTTCTCACGTCAGTGCGTGCTGAGCGTAGAATATTTGGGCTATTATAGAGTTAGGCGCAACTTTCTCGCAAGCGAGGGCGAGGATACCATACGCTTGGGCGACATAGCCTTGAAGCCGTCGGATGCATATTTGAAGATGGCGACCGTAACCGGGAAAATGCGCCGCTTTGTCGTGCACGGAGATACCGTACTCTTTAACCCGCGCGCTTTTAAGTTGGACGAAGGCGCACGGCTTGAGGAATTGCTTAAACAACTTCCAGGTGTGACGTCCAAAGATGGTAAACTTTATTGGATGAACAAGCCATTGCGCATCGTGATGAATGGGAGCGAAATTTTCTCTAATGGAGAGGCGTTGATGGGGCGCTTGCCTGTGGAAGCCGTAGATCAGATTAAAGCTTACAACAAGCAGTCTGAGTTTGCCCGACACACGGGCCGCGACGACGGGAAAGAGGATCGGGTCCTCGATATTACGATTAAGAAAGGCTGGCTCGATAAATGGTACGGCACGCTCGGGGCTTCGTGGCAGACGCTCAAACGCTACGCGCTCAATGTCGATGCAATGCGGCTCAGTAAGCAAGATCCCGTGTTAGCGTATGCCAATATTAACGATATAAATTCTTATTGTTCGCGCAAAGATTTCAATGATAGTTACAACAACGACATAGATAATTTCGGCCGCGAAAAGGCCGCCGCTTTCGGCTACAAACATAGTTGGCAACAAGCCCATAAACCGGAAGGACAAGTTGATAACTTTTTTGCAGTAACCGGCAGTTTAGGCCGCGAACATGGCTATGGGACGGACTATTCGACGCAAGAAAATTTCCTCAGCTCCGGTGCGCATTCGTTTGGAGCGGGAGAGGAATCGCGCTATAAGCGAATGCTGCGGCCGCAACTTAATTTTGCGTTCTTTGCAAACATAGATTCGCTCACGACACTCAATATGAGTGCCGATGTAGGCTTTAATCGCACGCAGTCGAGTCGCATTAACCGCAACATTACCACAGATATCGACCCCTACGGCTTTAGTCGGCAGCCGATAGATCGAATTTTCGATGCTTTGCCCGGAGATACGCTGCTTCGCCACACGATTGCCACGCAGCGGGCCGCTACTTCCGGCCTTTCCGAAGCGTTTACAACCAACGTTTTCGCTTATTTGAATCACGTCTTCCCGGATAAGAGCGAATTAGCCTTACACGCCGAGGCTAATTATAGTCATACGCGCAATGATCTCAATACGCTGCGCCGCTTGCGCTACTTCCGCACGGCCGGCAGCAACGCCTATGAGAATCAGTATTTACGCTCGCCCGAGCGGAGTTTGAAAACGTCTGCGACGCTCTATTATAATAAATGGTTGAGCAAGCAAGCGCTATTCACCTTCGAATATGGCTTTGAGTATAAGCGAGGTCTGCGTCGGCGCGACTTATTTCGACTTGATCGCCTGCCGGAATATGCCAACCCCGACGCCGTACAAATCGATTACCACGCCCCTGAAGAGCAGCGACTCCTATCTGTGTTTGATCCGATCAGTAGCTATCGCCATCATTTCCGCGAAACGAACAACTCAGCCGAAGCTTCCATCCTCTTGAGGTGGGGAAAGTTCAGCTTTAAGCCCGAACTGGGTTGGGAATATGCGAATGAGCGCATCGAATATCGCCAAGGCAGCATCGATACTATGGCTGTGCGCCACCAGCATCTGTTTTTTCCTCATCTGAAAGTCGAGTATAAATTCTCGCCGACTTCAATTCTTGAGGCTAACTATGGTTGTATGACCACTCCGCCCGAATTGATCAATACAATAGCTTATGTAGACAAGAGCGATCCGCTCTTCATACGCCGCGGTAACCCATTTTTGCTCAACACACACGAGCATAAAGCAGAGCTGGCTTATTATGGCAATTTTACGAACCACGAGCAGAGCATCATGTTTTCTTTGCAGTATAATAAGTATAAGAATCCGGTGCAGACGACTTTCTTCTACGACCCCGCAACAGGTGTTATGCAGACGAGCTTCGCCAATGTGCGTGGTGGCTATGATTTTATACTGCGAACCAATTACTCGCGCGCACTGAACGACCAACTGACGCTTGCCAATTACTTAAATATTTATTCCTTACGCAGTTATGCCTATCTTACCGGTACGAATCCGAGCCTGCCGCTCCTGCTCAACAAGCGCCATCAATGGATTTGGAGCGATAGAATCGACCTCCAATACCAGCAAGACGCTTGGGATATTAAAGGACACGCACTCTTTTCCTACTCTCGCAATATAGATGATCAGGCCATCAACGCCTATCCTCACTACCTCTTCTATAAATATGGCGTCACTGCAAAATATCGTTTGCGGGCTTGGACTTTCTATACGCAGCTCAATGTGATCAATCGCCATGGTTATAATCTCAGTGCGAACAGACGCCATATGTTTATCTGGGGCGCAGGGGCGACTCTGAAAACCTTGAAAGGAAGAGGTTGGATACGGCTTGATGTAGACGACATCTTGAATCAACAAACGTATTACGAAACTTCGCTTAACTCCTATCAACGTACAGAGCAGTGGCACAACGGAATGCATCACTATGTGCGACTTTCGTTTAGCTATGACTTTGATCCCAAAGGCCAAAAGTAGGCTGCCGATTTCGCGGCATCCGCTTGTGCGCGCTTTGTGTTGAATATCTGTTTATAAAAAGCCCGATTATCCGCCGATAGTCGGGCTTTATTGTGGCCTTGCATCAAGTTGCCCCTGCTTCGTCTTATGATTCTCCGGAGATGATTGTATACGAAGATCCTACCGTCCGCAGCGCTTACAGCAGGTCTGCATCGACGCGAAACAAACGCTTTACTTCTCATAACGAGCGTTGATCGCTGTTAGTCGTTTGCTCCTTTTCGTTTCATCGCTACTTGTTGTTGTTCGCTAAAATATTGATTCTTAGTGTTTCCACTCTTCTTTTGACTTCTCTGTGGCGCATACTTTTATTGTTTGGTGGCAGCAAACTATCGTATGCTGGTACCAAACTATTGTTTGCCGCCACCAAACAATGGTTTGCTGCCGGCAAACCATCGACTGATGCGTGCTGCGCAAACAAAGGCGAGGAGAGAATAAAGGAAAATGAGCATTGGCTATGAAGATTCAAGCTCCGGTCGTCAACGAAAAGCGGCGGTCCGAGACGCTATCCGGTTTTCAGCTTTCGACCATCCGGCAAAAGCAAGATGAGAAGGGCCGGCGGTGAGAGTAACGAGGCGAAAAGTGCAAAAAATAAGGACAACAGATCTCGAAAGACTGTTGTCCTTAGTGTGTAGGCCTGACCTGCTGACTCGCATATAAGGCGGCCGCAAGCCGAGTTGAGGCTTAGTTGATGTCGGGCAAAGTGTTGTAGTCGCGACTATAGCGCAGCATCTGATCGTCGTAAGACTCCGTGTAAGAGATCTTGACGTCCGTCACGCGTCCTTGAGCATCCTTCACGGCCGTATAAACCGGATTGATGAAACCTTTGTAAGGAGCGATGTTCAATTTCGCATAGCGTGCCAGAATTTCTTTGTGCAACTGCGGGTCAACTTTGACGCCGTAATCCTCAACCAAGCGGCGCGCGCCGGCAAAGTCGCCTTCACTCTTCACGCGCTGAATCTCAGCAAGCAGTTTTCCGAAGAGTTCGCGTAAAGCCGGATAGTCGTTGATCTTCACATAAGTCTTACCGCCCTTTTTCACGAGTTCGACCACTTTATTCGCCTTACCCTTCTCGTAAGCCCAATGAGCGATGAGCGCGCGGTTGCGCATGTGCGCCTCTTCCAAGTTGTTGCCCGGCTGAATGCGGACCAACTGCGTCATAAGTCCGTTCATCATATACGTATAATACTGCGCCTTGTAAGCATCTGCGTCGGGCGTGAGTCCCAGCTCGACCAGTTTGGCGTCAGCTAAGTAGTAGAGACCGAAAAGATCGGCGCGTGCTTCTTCAATCGGCGATGCGTAGACCTTCAAAGAGTCGGGATTTGTGCCGTCGAGCAACTTTCCGCTGCCGTGACCCAGACATTCGTGAAGGTCCGTATGAAGATCTTCGTCATTGTCGCCATATTTGTTGATCAAATCCTGCGTGGCCTTGTCGATAACAAACTCCGCTTGGAAGCCATTACCGTGTGCGGCCTTGTTGTATGCATCGGTAAGATTTCCGATCGTGACGCTCTTGGAGCCAACCTCTTTGCGAACCCAGTCAGAGTTGGGCAGGTTGATGCCGATTGCCGTCGAAGGATACAAATCGCCGCCCAAGATGGCTGCTGTAATAACCTTTGCCGTAATACCTTTGACCTTTTCTTTCTTGAAACGTGGATCTACGGGCGAATGATCCTCAAACCATTGTGCGTTTTTGCTGAGTTTCTCCGTGCGCTTTGTAGCTGCGATGTTCTTAAAGTTGACAATAGCCTCCCAAGATGCCTTCAAGCCGAGCGGGTCTCCGTAAGTCTCCGTGAAACCATTGACAAAGTCGACCAAATCCTCGGTAGCGTGAACCCAAAGCGTAGAGTATTCGTCGAAAGTGCGGAGGTCGCCCGTGCGATAAAACTCGATGAGCTTATCGATTACGGCCTGCTGCGCCGGTGTGTCGCAATAGGGGCGCGCTTGCTGGAGGTTGTAGATGATTTTCGTGATCGCACTACCGTAAAGTCCGTGTTCGCGCCATACGAGTTCGGTTAAACGGCCGTCTTGTTTAACCAAACGGCTGTTTAAACCCGTCATTATGGGGAAAGGATCGTTAGGCGCTTTGCGCTGTTCGTAAAAGAGTTCCGCCTCAGCTTGCGTTACGCCCTCGCCATAATAGTTGCCGGCCGACGTAAGTATGAGGTCCTGGCCGTCAGCTTGGTTGGTACGCATCTTCATGATGTTCGGGTCGAACATCACGGGGAAGATCTCATCGCAGAGCGCGTCGACCGTTTGCCCTTGTCGGAGCGGAAGCTTGCTTGCTGCTACTTCGTGGAGCGCCTTGCGGAAAAAGTCTTGCGAGAATGCGGGCTGAAACTTCTCATTGCCGTAGTGGTGATGTATGCCACTGCTGAACCAAACGCGCTTCAAGTAGTCGTGGAGCGCCAGAAAGTCCTTCGACTTGCGGTTGCCTTTATAATCCGTGAAAACCGTCTCCAGCATACGGCGGATGCGGAGGTTGTAGCGCCCATTCTGATCGAAGAGGATGTCGCGCCCCTGCAAGGCGGCCTCAGATAAATAATAGATGAGCGTCTTCTGACGGAGCGTGAGCTGTTCAAAGCCTTCGACTTTGTAGCGAAGCATTTGAATGTCTGCAAACTTTTCGTCAGTGTACTTAAACTTGTCGGACTGGGCCGAGGCGACTGTAGAAAGCGCAAAAAACATAATCAGTAAGTGTTTCATATTATTGTTTTGATGAGGAAACTTGATCCCCTCGGGTTTATTCTCTTGTGTTTGGTGGGTGAAGGAAGGAGCGCGTAGAACAAAAATGACTCGAAGCGTAGCTGCAGGCCGCCTTAGTTGTCGCGCCAAAAGCCCGGCATAAACGGCAGCAAGATAGAGTAGATCTCCAAACGGCCGACCAACATTAAAAATGAGTCTATCCAAAGCACAGCATCAGGAAATACGTCCCACGAATCCAGCGGCCCGACGACGTAACCATAGCCCGGCCCGACGTTACTCAAACACGTGATGCAGCAAGATACGGAGTCGAGCATCGTAAGTCCCATCGCCATCATTGCTGTTGTGCCTAAAGCCGTCAGAATAATGTAGAGCGTGATGAAAACAAAAATGTTTCGCACGACGCCGTTGCTTATCAATGTGCCGCTAATGCGGATGGGAAAGACGGCATGTGGGTGCAACATACGCTTAAACTCGCGCACGATTACTTTATATATGGTCAGGATGCGGATGCATTTGATTCCGCCCGACGTACTGCCTGCACAGCCGCCGACAATCGTGATGAAAGCAACGAAAACCCAAGTGGAAGGGTCCCAATTCATAAAGTCTTCTGTCGTAAAGCCCGTGGTCGATTGTATAGATATGGTGTGGAAAAACGAGAGACGGGCAGCATCGGCCAGCGTGCGGTGGTCTCGAAAGTAAAGCACCAGCATCCCGATGAGGGCAATGGTAAGGACGATGCCGAGAAATACGCGCAGTTCGTCGTCTTTCCACATTTCTTTCCAATGCTTTTTGAACAAGCCGAGGTATAAAACGGTAAAGTTGATACTGGCTAAGACCATAAAGACCATCAGAATGTTTTCGATACGCGCCGAATGGAAAAAGGCAATGCTATCCTGGTGCGTTGAGAAACCGCCTGTAGCCATTGTGGAGAGTCCGTGGTTGATAGCATCGAAAGTATCCATTCCGCCGAGATATAAAGAAACGATACAGGCCAGCGTAAGGAATACATAAAGGCCGCCAATCCAGCGCGCCGTGGAGCGAACGCGTGGGTGCAGTTTACCGATCTTAAGGCCGGTAGATTCTGCTGTGAACATCTTCTGTTCGCCCGCGTCGGCGTTGGGTAGAATTGCGATCGTGAAGAAGACAATTCCTACACCGCCGACCCAATGGGTGAGGCTGCGCCAAAATAAAATAGAGTGGGGCAGCGCATCTATGCCGTTGAGTGCCGTTGCACCGGTCGTCGTAAAGCCGGACATCGTCTCGAAGAAGGCTACGGATGGCCGCGTGACGATACCGCTTAGGAGGAAGGGCAGCATTCCAATAATGGAGAAGAGTAGCCACGTAGTAGATACAATTAAAAAGGCATCGCGCCGGCCCATTCCTTGGTTCTTTGAGCCTCCTAAAAAGTGGAAGAGTAAGCCGAGTGAGACGCAGATAAACGTGGGAATGCCAAAGTCAATCAGTGTGCTTTCATGATAGATAAAGCCTACGCCGCAGCAGGCGGCCAGCATTATCGCCTCAAGAAAAAGCAATTGTCCGAGGACAAAAAGTATAACTTTATAATTCAGCATACACGTATTTTCTGCAAAAATACGCCAAACAACGCGAAAGGCAAAGCGTTTTTATAGGCATTTTGCTTGGCGTGTAGGGCACTGCTCTTGCTGGGAAATGTTACATAATGATGCTTTTTAAGCGGAAAACTTGCGGAGGCCGTAAAAACTCCCTAACTTCGCCGACCTTATTCCTTTTTACACAGAAAAGATGCAAAAGTTTGAGAGTGAAATAAAGCAACTAAGTGCTCCGCAAGTGCGCGTTTATGAGAAATTTAGCGATTTGCGCAATCTGCAAGCGCTACGCGAACGACTGAATGACCCGCTTGTGCAAGAGAAGATGCAAGCGGCCTTGTCCGACGAGCAAGTGGCAGAAGCTAAAAAGCAACTGGAGACGCTTACTTTCGATGCTGACAACGTGACGATTCAATCGCCCGTGGGGCAAGTCACGCTTACGGTCGTTGAGCGCGAGGAGCCGAAGTTGATCAAGTTTGAAAGTGCAGGCAGTCCTGTGCCTTTGAACCTTTGGATTCAGATTATGCCCTCGGGAGAAGGCTCAAAGCTGAAGGTGACGATAGGCGCAGAGGTCAATATGTTTATGCGGGCGATGGTGGCTAAGCCTTTGAAGAAAGCGGCTGACGGACTGGCCAATATGCTGTCTGCCGTTGCTATCGACTAATTCCCTCCCCTCTTTATGCTTTTTAAGCAGTCAGACGGCAATAAGTCGCTGCTCTATGCGTATATATAGCGTATGAAGCGCTTGTTTTGCTTGTTATTTGTAAGTTTGTTTCTTTCCGGCTGCTTAGAGGTGCCTCAAAGCGAGTATGCGAAAGTGCATGCTTTCTTGCGCTTGTCGCCCGTTTCAGCCGTTCCCCCGCTTTTTCAGGCGCTGAACAGTCCCGGCCTTTTCTGTACGATTTCTCGTGAACCGAGTCATTACCTCATCCGTAGTGCGGATGGCAAGGAGGTTGCTTTATCAGTCACGGCTTTGGAAGCCTATAACCGGCCGGAGATGATAGCCGGCTTTATCGTGGGTACGTCTGACACGCCTGATTTAAACGGCACTTTGCTGCCAGTGGCTTACGACTTGGTTTGTCCTAATTGCTATACGAAAGAAGACATAGAGCGTAAGCTGGTTTTTCAAGACAGACTGACGATGCTTTGCCCGCGCTGCAATAGGTCTTATAGTTTGCGCAACGGCGGCATTGTCGTGGCGGGCGAGGCAGGTATAAAGCTGTTTAAGTATCGCATACAAGGCTATAGCCGGGCTAGTGATGTCTTGATTATTAATAATTAGTAGGCTTAATCAAAACAAACTTGCCCAAAGTCTGCGCTATTTGAAAAATAACTTTTATCTTTGCGCTCGCAATCTGCTCAAATGGTGGAATGGTAGACACGAAGGACTTAAAATCCTTTGGCCAGAAATGGCTGTGCGGGTTCGAGTCCCGCTTTGAGCACGGAGGCAGGCGATTGCCACGGACAATGCTATAAAAGTATTGTTCGTGGCAATCTTTTTTTGTCTACTACCGCTCTGGTTACAACTTTGCAGTCTTCTTTTTCTTTGCTGTCGGCAGCAGGTTTCCCTATTCCTCAAGATGTTTCGTACATAACCGAAGTGTTATTTTGTATAAGAATTAAAGTCTGTGTGGGAGATAAGTGCTCTATTCTAGCATTAGTTTACAAAAAAAACTTCTAGATGTTGTCGGGATGCCAACAACTTTATACTTTTGCCGGTGTTAAGATAATCAGTGCGCGCAGATTCTTAAGAGCTTGGTACAGCTCTATATTTTGAGCATATGTTCAGAATAGACAATTATGGATGCTTAAAGCTCCAAGCAATATAAGGTTAGCAATCCTTTTTGTACCCCCAAATTGCTATAGACCTGACTATATAAAAGGAGAGTGTGAGCTGAAAAACTCTAACCAAAGAGTAGGCATTGTTAACTATCAAATATATGAAGAAAACATTATTATCATTTGCTATGCTTCTATCTGTTGTGTTGTCACAGACACAAGTAGCAAATGCTCAGACCTCTCCTTTGAGGTGGAAAGTTTCAGTAGGGTTGGGACTTTCAAGTAGCGAATCAATGAATTTAGGATTTGCAAAAGGAGTTCAAGTAAGTTATGATGCAAACATATTCGAGTTCGGTCTCTCACTGCACCATGCTTCCTCACAGACGCTCTCCACATCAAAAACACATGGGTTAGGATTTCACAATAATGCGCAAGGCCCTTCAGTACAAATATCTCAAGGAGACGATCGTAATGAACACAATTCTGCCAACACCTCATCTATCAATCTCTTTGCAGGTGTAGATCTATTTAAAGCATTTAAAGTACAGGGGCGGAACCGCTTAATACTCGGTGCTTTGGCGGGTATAGGGCAATATGATAGTTCTTTCATAATTAACAATCCGGAAGGGATGACCATTGACGTTCGCCATGGTGGATTGTGGAGCTATGGCGTAAAAGGCTCTTACGAATATATGGTCACGAAGAGAGTGGGTGCCGGATTTTCAGCAACCTATGATTTTTCACAGGATAATTTTTATGGACTCGCTAATTTGATAGTGCAGTTCTAAGTTGAAGTTATTGTTTTGGATATAGGGGAGGGATTATTGTAGTTCCTCCCCTAATTGTCTTTGCCTATTGTGGGCTTTGCTTGGCAACTCCATGAGGTACTCTGTATGGATGGGGGAGCCTTTTAGTCTAACCTATAGTAAGCTTCAATATGGCGAGATGTCTGCTGTTCAAGTCAATGTACAAAATCATGTTTGGTCAACACGCTGAAAGTTAATCCTCTTTCTTGTGTACTTTTCTCAATAGACGGTAAATCCTCCATATCCAAATCGGCGAAAGTTAATCTTCTTTCTTGTGTACTTTCCTCTAATAAGTTCCTATTGACTATTGTAAATATCCATATCATTTTCTATAAATATACCATTATCTTTCCTGAAATATCCCTATCGTTTTATATAGACATCCCTATCGTTTTATATAGATATTTCTATCGTTTTATATGGATATCCCTATCATTTTACATAGATGTCTCTATCATTTTTAGGAAAATATGTATAGATTTTGTCCGAAATGAAGGTATAAAGAAAAAGGAAAGATAGGTGCGGATGAAAATAAAGTCGTGTTCGTAGCTCAATGTGTTGGTGATTTTTTGTTATCTTTGTCATAGGGATTCGGGTGAATAAGACCGGTTGACCTGCAAATAATACCGGATCTTTGTTTTCTAAACCTATTAAATCTACTCTATTATGAACTATTCATTGAGTAAACAGATTATGAGTACAGGCCCATTGAAGGGTAAGGAAGTATTTGTAGCGCGTCCTGTTCGACAAAAACAGCGTATTTCGTTTGACCAACTTTGTGAGCAGATGGCTGCCGATTCCACCATCGGCCAAGCCGATATTGCCGCGGTTTTCTATAGATTTCGCAGTATGCTCAACCAACTTTGTTCGCAAGGCTATATTGTTGATGCCGGTCCGCTCGGCACGTTCCGTCCCTCCTTTTTGTCAAAAGCCGTGGAGACAGAGGAGGATTTCAAACCTATGGTGTGTATTACTCAAACGCGAATCCTTTTCCGACCAACGTCTGCTTTCCGCCGACTGAAAGATGTTTCGTACTTTCGCGTGCCGAAGCAGAAGAAGGTGAAAAGGAAGAAGCAGGTTGGCTTGGTAAATCATGAGGTAGTGACAACTACTTCAAAACCATAAAAAGGATTCCCCTTTCCGCATAAGTTCGGAGAAGGGAATCTTTATAAAAACTTTATGCGCGAATTTTCATCCAACCCTGCGCTTTAATATTGCTTGTTGTACCTGCACGTATCATATACCATTTCAAAGATCGCAGAACAGTTGGTCCTATTTATAAGACAGATCTTACTATATCGTTTTTACATATAGTTTGCCGTTTTGTTGTGGGGGTGTTAGTGAGTTGAGACCTTTGCACGTCAATTGTCGTGCAAAGGTCTCTCGATATTTCTTTTCTATTGTATAAAGTTATTTGATAATAACTTTTGCACCATTGAGGATATAAAGACCTGCCTGTTGCGGTCTATTGATTTGCTGACCTTGCAGGTTGTAGTAAGTGGCAGTACCACGGTTTGTATTTTCTACCTCAACGCTCTCAATACCTGTTGGTGTATCGTCAAAATCGAAGAATACGCGTGCAGCAGCAGGAAGAGCACTAAACTTCATATACGCCTTGTGGATGGGGAACTTAGCAATAGTACCCTTGGCCTTACGGAAGATACCTTCCTGTACCAAGTAGATAGGATCGGCAGAAGTAACCACAAGAGGAGTTACAGAATTCACCGTCACGCCAGTCATAACATTGTCCACAACTGTGTAAGTTTGGTTATCTTGTTCACCTATCGTATAATAGAAGTCAGCATCTGTAGCTTCTCTGTCGAGTACCTTAAGAAGTACACCAGTGTATGCCGGTACGTAAGAATAAGAATTCACGTAACCACCCTTCTTGTCAATACTCGTCATCTGAACATGCTTATCAGTTGTGCCGTAATCACCAATGCCATCCAAAATCTTAGTACTGGCAACAAAAGCTGCGATTGCAGAATGATGTTTCTGGTTGTAGTAATCGCTAAAATCCACATCGAACTCACGAGCGAAAGTACCATATTTCTTACTGATCTTTACGTCCTTGATTTTAAACTCAAGCTGTGAAGTGAAATCAAAAGGACTCGTTTCTTCAGTATCGGTCTCTTTCTTATAAACCGTCTTAGCCCATACTCTCTTATAGGTGGGAAGAGCTGTTTTCTTCACGTAGATAGTAGTTGTCTTAGCAAACTCGTTGTAGTTATTGCTCGTATCATCAAGGTCAAAACGAGTGGTACTCAACATTTCCTCAGTCGGGTTGCTTTCAATAAAGAAAACACTTTGAATGGTACTCTTATCATGAGCTTTATCGGTCATGAAAGCCTTAGCACCAACGTACGTAACATCTTTCGTTACAACAACTTCCTTCACCTTGTCGCTAACACCATCAAAAGCATAGTCACCAACTAAGCTCACCACATAGTTCTTACTCTTATGAGTTACTTTTGCTGGGAAAACAAACGTTTCATCTTCACGCTTTGTTTTGAGCATATCCACAGCCATATCTGATACAGCGATGTATTCTTCAGTACCTTTCTCAAAAGAAGGGCTGATGGACTTGAACTTCTTATAGAACGGATCATCTTTGTAGTCGTCTAGCTTCTCCTTACGCACGTGGATATCGATCTTCTGCATCAAATCAGGAGCTTCTACGCCATCGTCAAAAGATCTTTCACTTGTCAATTGGTTGATATTGGCAGGATCAATTTTATTATCGCAGAGGAAAGTGATTGTATTAAGATTTGAGCAAAGACCGAAAGAACGCTTACCGATTGACTTTACCAAGTTAGGAATAACCACATTCTTCAGCTCTTTGCAGTCAAAGAAAGCATAGTCGCCAATTTTCTTAATAGAAGGAGGCAGTAGCGTAAAGCGGTCATTTGCTTTACCTGGAGGGAATATTGCCAATGTCTCTTTATCCTTAGTCAAGAGATAACCATCAACACTAGAGTAAACAGTATGCTTTCTGCTTACGTTGATTGCTACAAGCTTAGAACAAGCTTTGAAAGCTTCAGGGCTAACTTTTATAGTCTTCTCTGAGAGGTTTACAACAGTTAAAGCCGTACACTTGTTAAAAGCTTCGCGCTTGATTTCCTCCACGTTATTAGGAACAGTGAAATTTGTCAAACCACAGTCTGCAAAAGCTCCCTCACCAATCACTTTAATCTCAGCATCAGAAGGAAATTTCGCCGTCTTCATACCCGAACAGCCTCTGAAAGCATTGGTTTTTATCGTTTTTACCGTCTTGGGGAATGTAAAAGACTCAAGATTTTTCAAATAGGCAAAAGCATCCGACTCAATTTCTTCAAGCTGACAGCTTCCTTTAAAGTTGAAATGCTTCAATTTTTTGTTAGAAGAAAAAGAATTAGAACGGAGAACTTTCAGTAGGGAACCATCCGGAACATTAATTGTCTCTAAATTACTACAATCGGCAAAAGGCATATCAAGCGATGTTACCTTTGAAGGTAATGTTACCTCTTTTAATTTCAAACACGCCCTAAAAACAGCTTTACCAAGATGCTTAACATTTGAAGGTTCAACAAATGTCACATTTTCAAGATTTGGAAGCTGACGAAAAGCCTCATCTTTGATGGAGTCCAATCCCTTGGGGAAGGTCATGCCCGTAAGCTTCTGTACAGACCAAAAAGCCAGAGCCTCAATCACTTTTGTTTCTGGAAGAATATTATAGGTTTCTCCAGGTTTACCTGCTGGATAGAGATAGAGAACATCTCTTTTTGTCTTAGAATAAACCACACCTTCCACAGCTTCAAAGTCTGTATTTTCAGTAGGAACTATATACTTATCAACTCTTGTACAAGAACCAATACAACCGGGTTCCATACCCGTTTTTGTAGTAGGATTATATTTCTTTAGATCCTTAGGAAGGGTGACTTCAGTGAGTTTATAAGCAGCAAGAAGCGAAGATTTGGCCATAGTGGTAACCTGATTCAAATCTATTGTTTCCATATCCTTGGGATAAGCAATAGAGAAGGTTGCAAGAGAGGTTATACCATCAGGCACTATATAATTAGTTACAGGCTTAGCGCGAGGATAGAATACAAGCTCGTTACCTTTGCAGAGAACACCGTCCTTAATACTATAAGGAGTAGATCCTCCAGGAGTTATAGCAAATTCCTCAAGCACATCGATTGGAGCAATAGAAGGATAACCAACAGAAACTTCTTGCAGATTGGGCGGAAGATTTATTTTTTTCAACCCATCAATCAAAGTAAAACATGACTTTGTAATCTTTTCTACATCGGAGTTAACAGTATAAGTCCCATTATCAAGAGGTATAGATGATGGGACAAAACGCAGCGTCTTTCCGTCTTTTGAATAAAGGGCACCATCGTTGTCTGATTTAAAATACGGATTATCAAGAGCCACATTATACTTAGGTACTTTCTTCAGCTGAGTATTTGCATTCTCTTCGATGTATTGCACACTCTTTGAAATGGTGATAGACTCCAAACTAGCACCTGAAAAAACACCCACATCTAAATGAGTAACAGTTTCAGGTAACTTAACCGAAGTAATTTTATCACAAGGATACCCACCAACAAAAGATACGCGAGTAACAGTAAAAGTTGTACCTTTACCATCCTGGACTGTTCCAGGAATCTCTAACTCGCCAACAATATTGTCGGCATTCAAAAAAGCGAGTTTGCGTAGTTCAACCGACAGCACTTTATAGTTCATGCCTTTGATTTTAACAATCTGCCCATTAGTATAGGCATAAAGCCCTGTTGGTATTACTGATAAGAGCAACACCAACAATCGGAGTTTGATTTTTTTCATTTCATTATTCTTTAATATGAATGTATTCTATTATATATCAAAATAGATTCTATCAAAAAGATATTAAAAAAACACTCTCTTCATCTATATACATTTTTTAAATCTCATAGTAAATTACATAACCGAGACTATTCTCTCATACAATCAAGTGCAAAGATAAACACATATATAGAATAAACAAAGTATTTTTTTACATTTTATACGCGAGTTCGGGATAAGTTTAGTATTCAAATAGTTCTAACCGGCTTGATTTTTTACATATACAGTGCCTCCGGCTTGTTCTTATAAAAGTAATATGCCGTAAGGGCAGAACATAAGTTCATGATAAAGTTATGTGTCGATCGGTGTCGTGAGCGTACAAGGTTCGCTTTGTTCTTAAGCAGCTCATTAATGCACTCGATGATATATCTTTTTCTCAGCATAATCTTGTCCCACATAGGCATAAGTTTAACGTGAGTTCGACAAATTATAAGTGTCTATAGATTTGGTGATTAGCGAAATTTGTCGTAATCTTAAGGTGTTGATATATATAGAATTACAAACAAAAATCGCTATAATCACCGAAAACAAAATTTTTCACTTCGTTCAAGGAAATTCCTGAAATATTTTGTATGGCAGACGACTTCTGCAAGTTTTTTGATGCAATGACGGCAAAATATGCGCTAAAACCTACCGGAAAAAGAAAATATCATCGAAGTTCCACGAT
>ERZ772807.156-NODE-156-length-45128-cov-5.801455_pt1 | contig 45128 bp, 35 predicted proteins | sample MGYA00511472_ERZ772807 | MGnify/ENA primary metagenome ERZ772807 (study PRJEB29015, sample SAMEA2737947) | human oral metagenome | biome: human oral; feature: human-associated habitat; material: dental | place: China | collected 2039 ... | reverse complement strand
CCTTGTAGAGTATGGACAAGAACAGGCGCATCTTGCTTGATATTCCAAATATCTTCAGCACCCTTGTCAGCCTCAGCAGGCGCACGAAGCGGAACAGCTTAAACGCTGGGTTGAGCAGCGTAATGGCAGGCAAGATGGACAGCAGGTCTATGATTGCCATAAAAGAAAACGGATAGGTAAGGAACGCCGTCTTGCGATTGTTGCTCCTAATGTCAGCCGTACCCCACCTCAGCAGGTAGTCGATGATGAACACGAGCGTAGAGCCAAGTTCCGTGTACCAAAACGCCCTGTGCGACTTCATGAACATAAGCGGCAGTAGGCTTACGAGAATGGCAAGAACCATAAACCAGTCGTAAGCCGTGCATATCCAGTCGGCATGCGATTGTCGGTCAATAATGTTTGCTATCTTCTGTCTATTCATATTGCTAAATGATTTCTTCCGAACCAACGATATTGGACACGTTTGTCCAACTCGCTGGACACGTTAATCCAACTAATTGGACACGTTAGTCCAACCCATTGGACAAACGTGTCCAAAACCGTACGTTATGTATCTTTCCGTAAGAACCTGTTAAGGAGCTGTCGAAATATGTCAAGTATAGGGAGCGAGATACCTACTTGTATCTTGCCAACCGCATCAGTGCGGAGTATTGTTCTTCATAGCGGTCGAACTCGATGGCACTGCCGTCGTAGCCCATTTCGATAAACGAGAGGCGAACCATTTCCTGCTCTTCCTCCGTAATGGCGCGTCGCTGCTGCTTTACCTTGTAGTAAACTTCCGAACCAAAGCACGCCATTACTTCGTGTCGGGCACGGCGCAAGTCAGCCGCCCTCACGTTGTTGTAGATGCTCGATATGCCCCACGCAAAGCGTTCCTTGCGATCGGACTCGAAGAACGGGCAGGGCTGTGCGCCCTTTATCACGGCAGGATTCACCACCGTATAGGTTTCATTCCCATTCCCTGCCAGCATCTTGTAGGCAGTGTGGCGCAGGCATTTGTCTGCTTTCTCACAATGGGTGCCTGCGCAGTGTGCGTAGTCGTAGGATAATTGGTTGTATTCTTCAAGGGTCATAGAAGGAAATGTTGTTGTGTATTTACTTTAACCAAGACATGACCAAATGGCAGGATTGGTTATAATATTTGCAAGTATATTTGAAGCAACATTTTCGCCAAACGACTTTATTTTATCAATGAGTTTGGGCTTAGCTTTTTCCAAATCCCCCTTTTCTTCTTCTACAATCTGCTTTATCTCTTTTAGCTGAGTTACCGAAAGTTGGTCTTCAAGTGCTTTTACGAGAATCTCAATAGTTTGCTGTTGAGACTGCTGCTGGGATTGGGTATTCGTATTGCTTATGTTGTTATTTATGTTGATATTCTTATTAGAACTATTAGGCTTTTCTTTCTCTACAATATCCGGATACTCTAAAAAGGCTTCGAGAATGGCTAATAATTCCTCTTGTTGTTCAGGACACAATTTCTCTTCACTAATACGCTCAAAGTTATCAACATCTTTATCACTGGGAAATTGCGTGTCTAAGAATCTCTTAGTCCTTTTCAACCATTTTATATAATGGCTGTTATCTTCGTATACATAATACGAAGGCATAATAACGTTAGGTGGCGGTACTTCCTTTTTTAACTGGGGAATCCTTTCTTTCTGTTCCTTAATAAGGATTTCCAATGTTGCTCGTGCTTCTTTTTCCATCATTTATAAATTGAGATTAAACACAATAATCGCAGCTAATCCTTTCGGACAGCTGCGATTACATTAATACTTATTCTTACTTCACTTCCTCAAAATCTGCGTCTTGAATTGTCTCGTCCTGCTTTGGCTGCTCTTGCTGTGCCTGCTGACCTGCATCTGCGCCTGGCTGTGCACCTGCACCTTGATACATTTGTTGGCTGGCTGCCTGCATTACGGTGTTGAGGTTGTTGATGGCAGTGTCGATGGCTGCAACGTCGGCTGCCTTGTGAGCGTCGCGGAGCTGTTGGAGAGCAGACTCTACGTTTGCTTTTTGGTCGGCTGGTATCTTGTCGCCGTTGTCCTTCAGGAAGTTTTCGGTGGTGAAGATGGTTGAGTCAGCTTGGTTCAGCTTGTCTACCTTCTCACGTTCCTTCTTGTCGTTCTCGGCGTTCTGTTCAGCTTCTGCCTTCATTCTGTCGATTTCTTCCTGGCTCAATCCGCTTGAAGCCTCGATGCGAATCTTCTGCTCTTTGCCGGTAGCCTTGTCTTTTGCAGATACATTAAGAATACCGTTGGCATCGATGTCGAATGTTACTTCAATCTGTGGAACACCACGACGGGCGGGAGCTATGCCTGTGAGGTTGAACTGACCGATGCTCTTGTTCTGCGCTGCCATTGGGCGTTCGCCTTGCAGCACGTGGATAGTAACTTCGGTTTGGTTGTCGGCAGCTGTCGAGAATACTTCGCTCTTCTTGCAAGGAATGGTTGAGTTGGCATCGATGAGCTTTGTCATTACACCACCCATTGTTTCGATACCGAGTGTCAGCGGAGTAACGTCGAGCAATACGATGTCGCCCACACCGCTTTCCTTGTTAAGGATTGCACCCTGAATAGCAGCACCGATGGCTACCACTTCGTCGGGGTTCACACCCTTTGAAGGCTCTTTTCCGAAGTAGTTCTTTACCAATGTCTGAACGGCTGGAATACGGCTTGAACCACCTACGAGGATAACTTCGTCGATGTCTGACGTAGCAAGCTTTGCGTCGCGGATTGCATTCTGGCAAGGTACGAGGCAAGATTGGATAAGGCTGTGTGCCAACTGCTCGAACTGCGCACGCGTCAATGTCTTCACCAAGTGCTTTGGTACGCCACCTTCTGCAGTGATGTATGGCAAGTTGATTTCGGTAGAAGTTGTGCTTGACAGTTCTATCTTTGCCTTTTCAGCAGCTTCCTTCAGACGTTGCATAGCCATTGGGTCTTTTGTCAAATCGATACCCTCATCAGCTTTGAAACCGTTTGCCAACCAGTCGATGATAACTTGGTCGAAGTCGTCGCCACCCAAGTGGGTATCACCGTTTGTAGACAACACTTCGAACACGCCGCCTCCAAACTCGAGGATAGAGATATCGAACGTACCACCACCAAGGTCGAATACGGCAATCTTCATATCCTTGTTTGCCTTGTCTACACCGTAAGCAAGTGCGGCAGCTGTCGGCTCGTTCACAATACGCTGAACGTTCAGACCTGCAATCTGACCAGCTTCCTTTGTAGCCTGACGCTGTGAGTCTGAGAAGTAAGCAGGAACAGTGATAACTGCATCTGTTACCTCTTGTCCAAGATAGTCTTCAGCGGTCTTCTTCATCTTCTGCAGTATCATTGCAGAGATTTCCTGCGGAGTGTATTTGCGGTCGTCAATCTGCACGCGTGGATAACCACCCTCGTCGACAACCTTAAAAGGAACTCTCTCGGCTTCCTTGGCACATTGTGCGTAGGTCTCGCCCATAAAGCGCTTGATAGAGTAAACGGTCTTCTGCGGGTTTGTGATTGCCTGACGCTTTGCAGGGTCTCCTACTTTACGTTCTCCGCCTTCAACAAACCCTACTACAGAAGGTGTGGTTCTCTTTCCTTCGCTGTTTGCAATAACAACAGGCTCGTTGCCTTCAAATACTGAAACACAAGAGTTTGTTGTTCCTAAGTCAATTCCAATAATCTTTCCCATAATATTTATATTTTATTTTTTTATTATTATCAATTCTTATTTGTGCTTCCTGCTTTCGCAGTACGTACACGCCTCAACAAATACAAACGATATGCCAAGTGTGCCGTGCAGTTTATGTATATGACATCTTGTCAGTTCGTTGTCTATTGTATATTTCTACGAATGTTCAACAATCACTGTTTCTATATTCAGAACTCTCCAACAGAGCCTGCCATCATTCTTTATAATGTGTCTCCGTACCACGGTAAACCGTAATAATATGTTTTTTAGCGGACATTCTTAAATTATCTAAGCCATGATAAATATTTTTCACGGTTAAGATAAATATTTATCACAGCTATAATAAATATTTACCACAGCTGTGATAATTCAATTTTCCCTGATATAATGCGCTCCCAGACGAGGGCTCTTATATGTAAGTACAGTTGTTTTTAGGTTTAAGTCGTGTAAGTATAACTTCCTAAAACGGTTGGTCTGTGCTTTTTCTGTTACTTTTGTTCCATTGTACCAACTGTGTTTTTCACGATACTCCTTATATATATAATGGTATTTTGGGTTGGGCACTTCGTATTAAAACGTATCGTCATACAACCTAAGCTTAATGAAAGGAGGGCATATCTGATACGATATACCCTCGGCTACTATTGTTTCAGACTGGTTAAAAGCAGTCTGCAATCTGTTCGTTCCATAACTTCGTATTACATATTGCCGCATTCTTCTCCATCGTGCACAGCCACCTTGGCGTCTTTTGTGGTCTTGGCAGCCTTATATCCGAACTTTTCGAACGAGTCTTGAAGTTTTTTCTCTGTTGTTTTGTCTGCGTCGTAGGTAACAAATACTTTCTGTGCTTCTATATCGGTCTTTATTTCCTTGACGCCCTTTTCAAAGCGGAGGTTGCCTTTTATCTTATTTTCGCAGTTGGCGCAGTGCATCTGCGGAGTAGTTGTAAAGATGACTGTCTTGATGTCTTTTGCCGATGCTGCAATGGCTACCATTGCCAACATCATAATAATTAAACTCTTTTTCATTGTACTTTTTGTTTTTAAGTGAGCCTTGCCAGACCACCGGAGTAGTCTGTTGGGGCTGATGTTGCTGTCTATAATTTATTTTGATAAACGGTTTCCGAGGTTCACACGAATACTAATGTAGCCCATTGCACCTTGTACGGGTCCGTAGACTAATGTGGGTTCGAACGTCTGTGCCCATGGCGTGTGATAGCCTATGATAGGGTTCTTCTGCCTGTAGTTGGTAAGATTTTCTCCGCCTATCTGGATAGAGAAGTGGCGGAAGTTGCGAGTTATCTGTGCATTCAGCTGTCCGTACGCCTTATAGTTGGAGGCCCACGATGGTGTTCCGGCAGCTGTAGTGTAAGGCGTTGGCATGCGTCCGCCACCATTCAGGGCGAAGGTTGCATCGAATTGCCATAGACCGAGCGGAGTTTTATAGCTTGCGGTAAGCAGACCTTTGTATCTGCTCTGCAAAGGTTTAGAGAGCAACCGCACGCCATAGGTAGTCTTTACGAGGTTGTAACGATAGGCAGCGGTGAGTTCGAAGCCACGGAACACGGGGTAAGATGCGTCTATCTGGAAGGTGTGCGAATAGCTCTTGCCGTTAAGATTGCCTATATGCAGCTCCAGCGGATTAGAGTCGTAGTCGATAACTGTCTGGTTGGTGAAGTGCGTATAATAGTACTCTGCATTCAGCTTCAAAGTCTTGTTGAACAGTGGAATGTTGAGAGCCGTGCTCGTACCGTAGTTCCAAGCAGCCTCTTGCTTTAACGGTTGATCCACCATGAGGCATCTGCCGGAAGCCAGCAAGTAGTTGTTTTCTGCCAAAGCGTGCGGACTGCGATAGCCCTTCCCGGCAGAAAGCCGGAGCGTAAGAAAGTCGGTTGCCACCCATTTCACGTGGAAACGTGGCGTGGCAAACGTTCCATAGACATTACTGTGGTCTACACGGAAACCTGCCATCGCAATAAAATGGTTGTGAAGGTTGAACGTGTATTGGACGTATGCGCCGGGTATAGTCTCGCTTTCCACGTTATTCTTCAGCGGGTACAGGTTGCCATAGTTAGAAAGAGTGGCCGTGGGGGTGGTCAGTGAGAGGTTCTGGCGCAGATAGTCGTGGTTCAGGCTCAAGCCGGCAGACAAGTTGTGCGCTTCGGTGAAGTTGGTTTCGAACACCAGCGAGGCGTAAGCATTCTTTTCGTTCACGTCGTAATGCTTAATGCCATAGTCTGCTCTCTGCTCGTGCAGCGACACATTCCCCATCAGTGCAATGTTGGTGCCGTGCTTCGGATCGAGGATAAAGGCGTGCTTCATGTATCCCTCGTAGCGGTTTGTGGCTATATTGATACGATAAGGAGTAGTGCCCGGAGCAGGAGGCTGCGCGTGTCTTGTTTGTCCGCTGGCTCTGTCTTCCTTCAAGAAGCTTAGTCCAGCGTGAAGGATATAGTTGTTCTTTTTCCAGAACCATCGGTTCTGAAGATTGTATTGACGCACTTGTGGGTCGTCCTGGAAACCATCGCCGTTGCCGTCGTGATGGCTCCAGTTGTTCTCGAAGTGGGCTAAAACCTCTGTGCTTAGGTTCTTGTTCCCACCGATGTGCAGGTTTGCATCGGCGTTAGCCTCGAATTTCGACATCGTGTTGCCATATACATTGATGGTAGCCCCTTGTTCGTCTTCTGGCTTCAGGTACTCTACGTTTATCTGTCCGGTCATGGCTTCGTAGCCATTCTTGACCGACGAGTTTCCCTTGCTCACTTGCAAGCTCTTCATCCATGAGCCGGGAACATAGCCTAAGCCATAGGGCAGAGCAGCACCGCGGAAGTTAGGCAGGTTCTCGGTAAGCATCTGAACATATCTTCCGCTCAAACCGAGCAACTTGACCTGGCGTGCTCCCGTTGTGGCGTCAGAGTAGTTTACGTCTACCGACGGATTGTTGACGAAGCTCTCGCCAAGGTTGCAGCATGCAGCCTTGAACAATTCATCGCGCAGGATGTCTTGTCCGTTAATGGCGCCACCCAGAGTACGCACGGTGGCACGCCGTGCAGTAACGGTTACGTTTTCGAGCTTTTGCTCTTTCATTGTGGCTGCTGTATCTGCAACCTCTTTCTGTGCCATGGCAGACACAGAGAACAGCAGAGATGCCCCTGCAAGTATAATATTCCGTTTCATATATTTTAATTTAGTGAATATAACGATTGTATCCGGCAAGCCTGCCGTCAGCAGGTTGCCAGACTAAAGCAACATTAATGACAATCACTAAATCAAATCAAGAGTACGGTAAGTCTTTGCAGATACTGCCGCGGTGGACTATGCCAACAATGGGGCATCAGCCGTATGGACGATGCTGCGAAAAGCAATGCAGGCAAAGCCAACAGCAACGTTACAAGCGACACAAGCAGCATCTGCTGCATAGGTTGCATGTCGAAATGTGGCTGTGTGGCTTGGCTTACTTCGGCAAGCTTCAGTAGATGCACCGTCATGCAATGGTTTTCCGATGTCTCGCCACAGTCTTTGTCGTCCATCGGCATTTTGCCTACGGTTACATTCCCCGTATGGGCACATTGCATCACTACAAAACCTGTTGCTGTCCATATAATCATGACAGACAGCAACAAAAACAGTAGCATGTGCATTACTTTTCTCATCGTGGGTGCAAAATTACAATATAAAAACTTATATCTAATAGAATTAAATATACTTTAACGCTTGTCTGTAAGTATAGACTCGGCAAACAGCTGTGTTTACTGGTAATCCGCAACGAGTTTTGTCGTAACCCCGAAGCGGCATTTGTCGTAACCCCGAAGCGACGATTGCCGTAACCCCGAAGCGATGATTGTCGTAACCCCGAAGCGGCGATTGGAGTAACTCCGTTGCTATTCTGGCAGTCTTTCAGAAGAGGTTTATTGATGAATTTACTTTATTATATTAGATGTTTTGGCAAAAAAAGCAGATATGTTTCCGCATAATCATATTTTTAGCGTAATTTTGTATTCTATAAAAGAATAGGTAAAACAACATTTAAGGCAAAAGATTATGAAGAAAATCAGAGCAGCAGTAGTAGGCTACGGAAACATCGGGCACTACGCACTTGAGGCACTCGAAGCCGCCAGAGACTTTGAAGTTGCAGGTATCGTACGACGTCAGGGCGATAAAGACAAACCACTGACGCTCACTCCATACGAGGTTGTAGACGACATTGCAAAACTAAAGAACGTTGATGTAGCCATTCTTGCCACACCTACACGCAGCTGTCCGGAATATGCAGAGCGCATTGTAGCAAAAGGCATTAACACAGTAGACTCTTTCGACATTCATACAAGCATATTGGACTACCGCACGAAGCAAATGGAGAACTGCAAGAAGGCTGGCAAGGTGAGCGTCATTGCCGCTGGCTGGGACCCGGGTTCCGACTCCGTGGTGCGTGTACTGATGGAGAGCCTGGCACCCAAAGGCATCTCGTACACTAACTTCGGTCCCGGCATGTCGATGGGGCACTCTGTTTGCGTGCGCAGCAAAGAAGGTGTGAAGAATGCACTTTCTGTAACCATTCCGTTGGGCGAAGGCATTCACCGTCGTATGGTATATGTAGAATTGGAAGACGGCGCAAGGCTCGAAGATGTAACGAAAGCCATCAAGGCCGACCCTTACTTTGCTCACGACGAAACTCACGTGTTCGCCGTAGCAAGCGTGGACGACTTGCGCGACATGGGGCACGGTGTACATCTTATCCGTAAAGGTGTGAGTGGAAAGACGCAGAACCAACGTATTGAATTCGATATGAGCATCAATAACCCTGCACTGACAGGACAGATACTTGTGAACTGCGCACGTGCAACCATGCGGCTGACACCGGGTTGCTACACCATGCCGGAGATACCAGTAATAGACTATCTGCCTGCATCGCGCGAAGAGGTTATCAACACATTGGTATAACAACCACTATTGTTACGCTGTTGCCTATCTTGCTCCTCAAGCAAATGAGAGCAACTGTAGGCAATAGCTGACCGATTGCGTTTACAAGACAATATCCGCACAAAAACTAATTGTAGAAACAGTAGAAATGGAAAAGGCATTGAAGAACTTTATTACGCAATTCCAACATAAAATTCCGCAACACATAAATCTGTCAGTAGATTACGACAAGATTTCGAAGAAACTAAAACAGTACCACATTAACTTAGAGTCGAAGTCGTTACATAAGCTTTGGGGATATATACAGACGAAAGAAAAGCCATCTAAAAAGACATTAGACCGACTGGCATTATTTGCCGGCTTCCAGACATGGAACGATTTGCTTACAGCTATTCATGGCAACTGCGATGGACAATTGAACTACGAGAATAAAAATGAGAAGAAGCAAGCAGGACATAAAAGCGAGCGTACAGAGGTTTAATCTGATACGCTCGCTTAAGGCAGACTACTCTAAGAAGCAGTCTTTTTAGAAAGTTCTCATACTATTTCAGAACCATCTTCTTGACAAAAGTCTTGTTGCCATCTACACATTTAATAATATATACTCCACTTGGAATGGCTTGGTTGGGAACTTCTACACCATAAATGTTGTAGATATATACCTTTCCAGCGAAACCATTCACGTTGAGTGTGCCGTTGGCAAACGTAAACTCGGGTACAAGCAACGTTCTGTTATCGGAAATAGATGTAGACGGGTCTGGCATAACCTTGGTTTCTGCAGCATTCTCTATCTCACCCTTGCTGTTGAGCAACAGTGCTACGAGATACAGATTGTCGGCATTCTGCACCTTGTTAGGGACGGTAAGCTGAGCTGCATATTCTACAGTTTCGTCTGCCTTTACACTGGTAGGGATACTGCCGTCTACACCGTAGAAGCTGTAGTTCATGCGTGCCACGTGGTCCATATCAATAGAAACCGATCCAGGAAGATTTTCGAAGCCACCCATTTCTCCATATTTACCGTTAGCAAAGTAGTTGGATTGCTTGTAACCTTTAATGCCATTTTCTATCAGAACGAAAGAAACTTTATAGTTTACATTTTGTTCCTCAGCAAAGAATGTGGTGAGAGCCTTTGCATTGATAGTCTTCTTGGTGTCATCAGTAAAGTTTGCCTCTATTTCTACGCCTATATGCGGTGGAGTAGCCACATACTTGTTGTGCATAACTTCCAAAGTTCTTGCTTCTGGAGAAGTTTGGTTTTTCAAGTTGCGGTTGATATAACAATTTGGATATCCGGTGAAAGTCAGCTTGTCATAAGAGTTTGTTGTCAAGGCATCGTTCTTATGTACGGCAATTCCAATAAAGGTTTCGGGATATTTTTCTGCCATGTAGCGGAAAGCTACGATACCTCTTGGACAGAAGCCGCACCACGTTCCCGTTCCCTCTTCCACAACGAAACGCTGTTTAGGAACAGAACTCTTTACCTTCACATTCGTATAAGCGATGTTGTTTCCAGCGTATGCGTCAGCTTCATCATCGACATTGACAAGGTTGAATTTTACTGTATGAGCGCCCTCTTTGTCGAAACCGGGATAGTCTATCGTGAATGTCTTCTCCACGTTAGAGCCCATAACAGTTTTAAATTCCATTACTTTCTCTTCCGCATTGTCTATAGTGTAGCTCACCTTAAGCTTTCGGGCAATACGCGGACTTAGATTTATTACGCCGAATTCGAACTTGCAAGGCGTGCCTTTCTTTACAACAACGTTTTTGTTCGCATAGAGCCACAAGTCCTTAGGCATATCTTCGCCTGAGATTTGCGCCTGAATGGTTAGGGCAAGTGCCTCATAGTTTTTGTCGGTAGCATAGTTCTTCCAACCATCTCCTAAGTCAGCCCAGCAGCCATTTTGCGAATACATTTCTGAACGACCCATCGACTTGTTATCGCCATCGTAGCTGTAACCAATGTAGAAAGCGTCGCCATCTATGGTGTAAGTAGAACTTAGCTTGACGTTGTTCCAGCCATTGTAGAGATCGCCTGCTGTTTTTGTAACAGCACTCTCCCCATTGAGATTTTTCGTAATGAAGACTTTTACGTTCCTTGCCATTGCAGCCAAACCTATTCTAACCATAGAAATGGTTTTCCCCTTGTACATCTGGGCCACTTCGGAAGGAATATAAATTGCACCTTTGGCAGCCTTTTTACCACCAAATTCACCTGTTACTTTGTTATTACAATAGCCCCAGTAGCAATTGCTTGGGGTTGCTTGTGCCTCGATAGATATGAAACTAAGAAGCAACAGAAAAAGAAATACTGCCTTTTTCATATTATTTTAATTAATGGGTTATACAAACTTTTTGTGTAATGGTGTCTTTGCCATTTGTAGCCTTTAGTATATAGAGACCATCTTTCAGCAGATTTACGTTCACACTTCGCCCAGATATATCGTAAATGCCAGCCAATTTCCAGCCTTTAGACATCAATATCTTTCCATTTACTACGTAGAAAGCCTTATCGTTAGTAGTCATAGTATGCGAAGTAATGCCTGTAGGATCAACACAAGGAGCCTGCGTGGTGTTGTAGATGGTACGTTTTTCTACATCTTCATTGTAGTTGTTTACAAAAGAAACAATACGCATATTCTTTATATTCCAATCAGGTTTAATCTTCACAGAATAGGTTTTCTCAAAGTCGTATTTAGAAATATCAAGAGCATCGCCCCACGCATTGCTGCTGAGAACAGCTCGTAACACTCCATTTTGTATATACGTATCTTTGCCTTGCTGCTGTTTGCTGCTAATGCCATCTTCTACCAACCACGTGGTTAAGCGCAAGTCGGTCTGCAATGGCATCTCGTTTGTTCCGGCATGACCACTAACCTTTACGTTCATTTGCGTACCATTAACTTTGGGCTCTGCCTTCAGCGTTACGAAAGAGTATACGTTCTTGGCTAAATCAACGAGCTTGGTAACTGCTTCTCCGTCTGCAATAAAGTAGGCAGGTCCTGGATCTTCAAGTCCGCTAACAATAATGCGGTCTACGGCAATGGCAGGAACAAAGGTTTTAGATTTACCATATAGCTGTTCGTATTCGGTTTCTTCAGGAATACGGAATTGGTCTTTGTGTTGTTTATAGTCGAGATGGTGTTTTACACGAACAACATCTTCGCGTGAGCCTAATATATCGGTGTAGACCTCATCGGCTGTTGTGCATTCATTATACCCTTCGGAAGTAAACTCTTCGAAAAGCACGGAACGCTCCACCGGACCTGTTCCTTCTTTGAAAGAGAAGCCCTTACGCTCTGCAGAATTATCCTTCATATCAGGGTCGGTAGCTCCATTCACTTTCGTAATAGTGAAAGAAGCGGTGAAGTTCCCTTCAGCAGGAATAGAGATATTGTCTAACTTTATTTTCTGAGGTTCATTGTTTGGCACATTGAAACCATTGAGCACAACTTCCTTGCTCTGCAGTCCTTTAGCCGAAACAGTAACAGTAAGAGAATTGACAGGTGTCGTTCCATTGTTCTGAATATAGGCAATGTAAGACTTTGGTTTATTTTGTTCGACATATTCTCCACCATCGTCAGATGTTAATTTCATCAGTGAAACATCGTTGTTTGGTACAGTATTGCCAGACACAACGGCACGGATACAGATATTCTTACCTATTCCGTTTGTGTTACTGAACCAATTCATGTCGTACCCATACCAGTTTCCTCCCGGCACTGCGTAGCGGCTTTCATCGAACAAGAGACAGTCGTAGTCTTCTCCGTCTTCCAAGTAGAGTATGTAACCAATATAAAGGTTCATATTCTTCTTAATCGTTACGGGGTTTTTAAAGCTCATCTTGTTCCAGCCTTCTTTGTAAGTGGTTGATGCTCCTTGGGCTAACGTAGTTCCTTGCATGTCCTTAAGATCGGTACAAATAAAGTATTCAGCTAAATTTCCACGCTTAGGACTGATTGCAAATTCTATAGATTCAATCTTGTCTCCGACATATTTGTTTAATACATCTGATGGGAAATAGGCTGCAGCATGGTACTTGTGCGAACCTGTTATCTGTGCAATTAAACCACGGCTTGCTTCTGTCGTGCAGTAGCCTATGTGCATTTTATCTTTAGCTTCTGGTGCTTTAATACTCTGGTTTGAAGATGGAAGTGTTTTTAATTTAAAGACTCCTTCGCTTGCAGACTGAGCAAACAAGCCTCCCCCCGTAAAGGGAAGGCTTGCAAAAATTGACAGAAATATATATTTTCTGATAGCGTTCATTGTTATTTTACATTAAGTTTCACACTTGTAACAACACCATTCTTGTCGATTGTACGAACAATATAGAGTCCGGTTGGCAAGTTTACCTTGGTGCGTCCGATACCCATAGCCTTAACAGTCTTAACTATTTTACCATCTACAGAATAGAAGTTAGCCACCTTGACATTCTTATCGAAGGTTATCATATCTGTATTTGTGTCATAGAAGAATGTTTTGTTTGCTACATGTGCATTGCTGATATTATTAGCAACATCGAAACCAAGATAGAGAATTGGAGCCGAATTGTAAGCATGCGATTTCGTTACTTCGAATGGAGAAGCTTCTGCATACTCTAACATTCTGTATATATTAGACGTGTTGGCATTGAACACTTTATACACTGCACAGAACATAAGGTTAGATGGAACAGCATCTTCTTTTTCGAAAACAACTATTAAATTCTTTGTCTTATCGTATTTAAACGGAGTATTAAGGTCGAATGCCAATATGTTATTGCGACCTGGTTCGAGTGTGAATGTACCGTCGTAAACGAGCGTTAACTCGTTGTTTGGCAACCATTGTGTACGAGAAGTGAAGCTTTCTTTATCTGTATGTGCGAGATATATCTTCACGTGGAAAGGATCAGTTCTATCGGTCAAGTTGTCGTTAGCGTTGTAAATATAACCTAACCGCTTGATGTTTCCATCTTTATCAGCCTTTATTTCAGATGCGAGATAAACAGATTGGGTTCTCTCATAAGTATCACTGTTCATGCAAGGACCGTGTGTATCCTCTGATTCGTCTTTACCGCTGGTTACAATATTTGTCCATGGAGTAGTTCCTGCTGGATTAACTTTAATGCGAGCAACAGCCGTTTTGTCGTTGCTATGCTCTTGGTCACCTTCTAATTCAACCACTGCATAGAAGTCGAACATACCATCTTTGGTTGGGTTAAACGTTACAGGAACATCTGCAATCTTGCCAGCTTCCAATGTAGGAACGGTTGTTGTTTCGCCAACAAGCGTCTTTGTACCTTCATCGTCGCAGTAAATCTTGATGCTATACTTGCTTTGAGTTTTAGAGCCAACGTTGCGAATCTTAACGGTGCACTTGTTATCGTAACCGACAACAGCCTCTTGGATACCGTTTATTGTAAATGCCTTCAAATCGTTTTCAGCAACATAATCTACATTAAGACCAAACAATCTGAAGCTGTTATACTGGCTGTGTGTAGCGATAGACATTCCAAAGTAATATGTTCCGTCCGCTGGAGCAGTGAACATATCCTCGAGTTTCTCGCGAGTGTACATATTCTTGTAAGAGCAATCTTTCACTTCGCGGATTACTGTAGCATCTTTTAGATCTTCACCATTCGTTCCCATCGTCAGTTTCAAGTCGAAAGGAGTTTCTTTTTGGTGTGCATAGAAGTCGGTCGTAATACGATAGGTCTTTCCGCCTTCGAGCTTAAGAGGAGGTGAAGTAACGAATCCTTGAGCCTCTTGATAGTTGCTATATCCTATCAGACACTTAGAATCTTCATCGTATCCACCACAATAATAGAAGAAGATAGACTGATTGGTTGGACAGAACCAACGGTTCGCATCGTCTTGAGTTGCGAAATTCAGCTTGATAGGAGTCTTCAGTGCACTACCAGCCATAATTCCTTCAGATTCAGCAACCTCTCCTTCACCAGCATTACTCTTAGCCATAATCTTGTAAGAGTACTTTTGTTGTTCGCCTAAAGTTTTGTCCTCGTATGAAGTTGCAGTCAAATCTTTTGCCACTACAACGTTATCTGGCATACGTGTTAATGTGTAAGTCAGCTCTGATTCCTTGATATAGCCATTGTTTAAGCCCTTCGTAGGTGCTTCCCACGATAGAGCTATGCCGGTACCTTTCTTCTGTATCTTGATGTTTTGCACTGCACCAGGAACATCAACGCCCATATAGCAACGTATGCTGTCGGGTACACCTTTCTCACCAGCTACTCTTGAAGCTACAACATAATATGTATTGATACCTGTATGTGGCTTTTTGTCGATGTATTGCATTGGTTGTCCAACTTTGTTTGTTGCGTCAATCGTTGCAATCAAATCAGCATTTTCAGTAGAAAGTAAAGTCTTTGTCGGTGTAAGTTCAGTTGTTGTTACATTTGGTTTCTTGCGATAAACCAACACTTCTTTAAGTTCTGTAAGGTCAGAACCATTCCATGCCTTTGTTGGATTTACCCATTTGATGGTATCAACCATTGCTCCATTAACATCAGCGCATGCATCTATGCTTGATACTTGTGCAGGTGCGGTACGCTTATCAGCCACCATATATGGGATAGTAAGACCAACAAAAGAGTTACCTACATTGAACCATGATTTATCTTGATAGGTTCCTGTTGCTGTATCAATCGTATAAAGACTTGTAGCTCCATAGCTACCAACTGGAATCCACCAAAGATTTCCTGTAGTGAAGTCGAAACTCATAGTACCAAAGTACTTCTGTATATAAGCTTCACCCCATTTACTCTTACATTCTACCTTTGTCAATTCGTTGAAATCTTTATCGAATTTAACGAGCTCGGTTCCTACTACAACTTCTTCCTTTTCGCTTTTTCCTTTCGGACGCAGCATATAACAATTACCGTCATAGTCGAAGCTGAGGTTATAATAAACCCGATCGAAATCTTTTACTTTATTAAATTCGCCCGTTGTTTTATCGATTGTGTAAAGTGCAGAGAAGGCACTTACAATTTTTTCTTCGCCATCTATAATCTTTGTAACATAGTCTTTACCCAGTCCATATATTTCTTGGGTAGCCTGATTGTAGCTCAATGCATATACGTCGTAGCCAGTATACCATCTTTGTTTTTCAGTATTGTTAAACTTATAGATAGTTGTTGTGTCGCCAGTCGCTACATTTAATTTAGCAAAATACAACGGCATTACTCCATAAGTGTAAGATTGACAGAAGATTGTATAGCAATCTTTTCCATCAAAGGCAGAACAATATGGACCATGAGCTTGGTGTTGGTCATCTTCCGGCGTAAAGTTCTTTAATGTTGTATATTCAGAAGCTTTACCTGTGCGGAACTTTATCCAGCCGCGTTTCTTGTTCTGACTAACCAACTGTCCCGCATACATGGTGATTCCCTTTGCCTTGTCGTCGATGGCTTGAGGCGTACGACGAGGTGGAGCCATCATTATTGTCTTTGTAGGTTTTTCCCATAATTTGGGAAAACTGTTTGTGGTCGTTTGTCCGGAAGCAGGAATCGCAGCCAAACTCGCGAACAAAAAACCAGTTAAATAAGAAAGCTGTTTCATGTTTAAAATGATTTAATGTTAAAATGGAATATGTTTAATAATTATAAAATTGCTATTTAAGAATCTTCAATGTACGTACCACTCCGTCTTTTTTTATCTTCAATAGATAAATACCGGCAGGTACCGCATCTAAGTTGAGCTTATCCGTATTTCGAACTATTGTCATTGTAGCACCAGAAATATTCATTAGCTCCAACAGTTCGCACACAGACGATGTGCTTATTGTATTGTCGTGTCGGGTAATCTTGACCAAATCACCGTCCACAGAAAGGATTCCTGCAGGATTTTTTTCTGTGTATTCCAACATTAAGAAGGGGATATATTCAGAAATAAGAATGTTGTTCTCATTAATATCTTCCGTTTTGCCGTCGTATCGTGCGGAACGGACATCGCCTTTAGGCATATCGAAGAGCCATTCAGGGTGTTGTGCCTCTTCTATTGGATTATCTCCAGGTAGTGTTTCGAACTTAAATAGAATGTTCCCTTTCGCATATTCGAATGGCTTGTCGAATACTATTTTCAGCTCTTTGTTGTCGCCTACGCCCTCAATAGTAACATTTCCGTCATACACTTTCGTCCAACCAGCCTGATCGAAGTATCCAAGATATCCGGAATCGGGTGCTTTCGTATTAGAACGATCGGTTATTTTCATTGAGACCCTGGCAGGGAACGTATAAGCCAACTCGTTCTTTCCATTGTATTTTAATTGCATGGCAACGATATTAATATTCTTCTTCCGGATTTCGTTTTCGAGATACAAACATTGCGATTGGGCATACGGAGAAATCAAATAGAAAGGCATTACCCAGCCATAATTGTCTATTGCGTTCAGTGTAATCCACTTTTCAGCATCGGCACCATCGACTTTCACTTTCAATGGAGTATCCAATACATTGTCGGCAGGGTAAGTATCGCCGGCAAGAATTACGCGTGCAGAAACATTCACTTCGCCTTTTGTCTTTGGAATCCAAGACACTGTAACTGTTGTTATTGTGTCTGGAGCAACCTCAACACCATCTGCCGTTCCTAAAACTTCCTTACTGTCGGTATCGAATAGTTCTATCTTGTAATTCTTTACAGTTGCCGAGCCTTCATTGCCCACCGTAACAATGAAAGGTTGTTCTACGTTACAGTTAGCCGTAACCGACCCATTTAGCTCCTTAACGCTTAAATCTGTCTCGCTATATTCGCGCAAAGATACATCTTTAAGGAATATTTGTCCCTTTAAAGCGTCCGAGCATGCATGGAAGGCGATATGCCCGTAAGCATCATTAGGGATGAAAATATCTTTACCATAGTAATAATGTTCCGAAGCTGTATGGAACTCTCCGAGGTCCTTTATCAATGTTGTCAGTTTCTCGGGAGTAGACTGTGTGCCATAGAAAACCTTCATTTTCTCCATCACAGGCTTGTGTGTTGAAGGGTCAATCCAGTTGGCTGAAGAGTAAGTGTAGCGCAACTGGTATTTCTTTCCTTTTGAAAACTTCAGAGGAGGAGATACCAACCAGTCGTCGGCAGCTTTCTCGCTACGGTCGTAGAATGTGCGCGAAGTTTCATCGTGGAAGCTCCACGACATACCATCATGGTTATTATCGATAATTGTCCATCTGCCAAATTCTTCTCGTGTTATAAGATTTGAGGCAAAGGGGATAGGTTCCATTGAGCCGAAAGCAACGATGTTAGATGTCGCAGAAAGTCCTTTTCCTTTCTTATTGCAGGCTGTAACAACGTAGCTATAGCCTGCATGAGTTTTCACATTGTCTTTTACAGAGCGTGCTGTCGTCTTTGTTGCTATGGTTATGTTATCTGGCAAGCGCATTACATCGTAGGTCAAGGTCGCTTTGTCGAAGTATCCGTTGTGTGCACCAGCCGTTGGTTCGCTCCAAGTTATGGTCCCTTCTTTGCCGTTGGCTACGAGCTTTACGTTTAAAGGAGCTCCCGGAACATCTTCTCCTACAAATGCTGACGCCTCTTTATAGACACCATCGCCTGCATTATTATAAGGAACCACCTTATATATATATAGTCCCTCTGCAATGTTTTCGTCTTTCCAGGTTATATTTTCATTCTTATTAGAGACGCTTAAGGTTTTAACAAGTTCATTATTGCGGTAGATTTTTATTCCATCAATACTTGTCAATGCCTTATTACGATAATTTTTTGTAGGTGTAATAAATGTTAGTGTTGCATTGTTGGCTCCATTCTCTCCAGCTTTTACGGTAAGATTTCTTACGTACGACGGAGTTTCGTCTGGCACATATTGGTATGGAATGCCCATTGAGAGCAATTGTAGGTCGCCTTCAATTAACTTTTTACTTACCGATAGACCCGTCTCTGGATTTAGTTCTACCAGATAAGCCTTGTCGTCAGCAGCCTGTGCGGTCCACCATAAGCGGTGTGTCGTTTTGTCGAACTCCATCGACTGACTGTAATTGCCTATGTTCAGTCCGGTACCTGCAGCCGGGCTTATTGTTGTAACGGCACAGGTTTGTTTTCCTGCATCAATAGAATTTTCATCTATTTTCACCAAGAACGACTTTTTAATTTCTCTATCTGTCGTTACAGCATAAAGGAAACCATCGTCTGCCGAGAGTGTGAAGAAAGGCATTTTTACGCTTGCAATCTTCGTTAAAGCGTAGGAGGTTGTATTTATTTCGTACAGATCCGTCGTAAATTTATCCACATCATAGTGCATTCCGAATATCCTTCCCGTCTTCGGATCGTAAGTCATTTCTTCTAATATAAGTATTGGAGCAGTCTTGGAAAATGTGGTCTTGCTTTCGTACTTGCCCGTCATAGGGTCTATTATGCTTATTCCGTGGGGCATAAGCACATTGGCATACAACGTAGTTTCGTAGGCTACATACTTATTGCCGACGAAAGTGCCAGCCGTAAACACTGGTGTAGTGCCTAAAACGTTACCATAATCTTTTATCAACGTATAGTTGCTGGGGGCGTCTGACCTAAACGATGTCAGTCCGTTAGTACGACACTTCATGTCATAGCGCAGATATCCAACTATCTTTGCTTCCCCGTCCGGAACATCGTAGGTAGGCACTTTCTCTCCCTGAAGCTCATTCTTATTAGGTTGCGCACTGCAAATGTTGTTTATGCCCAATAATAATGATAATACTATAAATAGCTTTTTTCTCATATATGAATTTGTCTTTAGAAAAGTTTGGGTTTATAGCCTTTGGGTAAAGGTATTGCTTTTTAATAAATCAATGAATATTTTGCTGAATAAAAAAATACAATTTTATCATAAAATAACAAACAAGCGTATCTGTTTAAAGATTGAATACAATAATTAACTAAATGAAGATACAACGCTATACTATTTATTTAGATATATCGGTCCGCCATTTTTAACCATTTGTATGCCGTTTAAGTGCCAACAAAATAAAACTGATGTGAATATATTTTCACCCCCGAAACCTATTGATATATGATGAAATGAGGCACACTGTCCGTTAGATGCGAAAGTAGACGGGATAGTTTAGATACTCATAAAGGCGAGTTTCGGTCTCTTTTGTTTAGCAACCGCGGACTGTTATACGTGCACAAAAAAGCCGAAATGAAGGATTTTATTTTACTACGAAAACACGCTTATGCAATGTGTTAAGTATCAAGGCATTACAAAACAGGCTCTTTTGCGTTCCAAAAGAGCCTGTTTTACACGGTAAAAACCACCTTTCTACAACGCAAAACCCACCCTTTTGCATCGCAAAAAAGTGGGTTCTATTTCCTATAAGCCATAGGAAAACTATTTCTCATAAGTTTTGTAGTGTGTAAAAAGGTAACTTCTGGTCTCCTATAGACCATAGGAGAACTCGTGTTCTTAAGTTTTCTATACTACTATCCTTCCTTTTGTTTAAACCGTTCGGACTGGCTGCGTATCAACTCTGCATCGTCAAAATAGTTTATTTGCATCGCTTCTTTCACTTCGGAAAGCGTCTGCGATGCCGTCTGACGGGCAGTTTCAGAACCTTTCTTCAGTATATTATATATCTCTGGAATATCTTGTTCGAACTCGTGGCGACGTTTCCTGATGGGTTCCAACATCTTGTTTAACACGTTGTTGAGTAGTTTTTTACACTTCATGTCGCCAATGCCCCCTGCAGTGTAGGCGGCTTTCAATTCATCAAGTGTTTTAAATTCGGGCCAAAATTCAGCAAAATCGGCATCGGTGGCAAATGCATCGAGATACGTAAACACGGCATTTCCTTCTACGTGTCCGGGGTCGGAGACATTCAAATGAGTTGGGTCGGTGTACATTCCCTTCACCTTTTTCCAAACCGTATCGGCATCGTCGGACAGGTAAATACAGTTGCCAAGGCTCTTGCTCATCTTCTCTTTGCCATCGGTTCCGGGCAAACGGCGCGCAGTTGTGTTCTCCGGGAGCATAATGTTTGGCTCTACCAACACCGGCGCATAAATCTGATTGAAGCGGCGAACAATTTCGCGTGCCACTTCCAGCATAGGCTCTTGATCCTCACCAGCAGGCACGGTGGTTGCCTTGAAGGCTGCTATGTCGGCAGCCTGCGACACTGGATAGCTGAAGAACCCCATTGGAATGTTTGCTTCGAAGTTGCGCATTTTAATCTCAGTCTTCACCGTTGGGTTGCGTTGAACACGGCTAACGCTTATCAAATTCATAAAGAAAGTTGTCAGTTCCGATATTTCCGGAATCTGACTCTGTATGAACAGTGTACACTTCGTGGGGTCGAGACCGGCTGAAAGGTAATCTAATGCCACTTCAATAATATTCTGACGTATCTTTTCCGGGTTATCAGCGTTGTCGGTCAGTGCTTGAACATCTGCCATAAACACAAACATCTTGTCGAAGTCGCCGGCGTCCTGAAGCTCTACACGGCGACGCAGCGAACCCACATAATGTCCAAGATGCAGCTTGCCTGTGGGGCGGTCGCCAGTTAATATTATTTTCTTCATCTTCCTTATATTCTTTTTTTGCAAGTCATACAATGGTATCTTGCTCTTACACCTTATTATAATACAACTCTTCAGTAGTTCTTTATCGTTCTACATCTGTCGTATCGTTATCCTGTTTGTGCTTTTTCTGATGTCGGACTACAGTGTCGCGCACTTCTTCTTCCACTTTTTCGGCTGGGCGAGCTACCGTATCAACAGAGGGCTCTATTACAGGTTCCGTATTTGTTTCATACGGAATAGTGTCCATTGCCGCTGGTTGTGGCTCTGGCGTTGCGGGTGCCGGGCGTAGCCAAACGAAATAAGCACCTACTCCAAGTGCGATTATCAGCAATCCAATAATGATGGCAATAACCAAATTTTGCCTATTGCCATTCAGCGTTTCGCCTTCTATAGGTTCTTGAATGCTGTCGCCGGGCTGTCCGACCGCCTCCTCGTCGATAGCGTCCACGCCTGAAACAAGAGGCAACGTAACCTCCATTATTCCATGACAATGAGGGCATTGGCATTCTATAACCTGACCTTCGCCAGCCTCAACAATGAATTGTGTGCCACAATTATCGCACGTTATCTGATATTTCATAACTTAATACTTGAAAAAACTTTATCGGTTGCACCCGATAATCTCTTTACAAAATCACCTGCAGCATTGCCACTGTGTTGCAGAAATGCCTTATCGGAACTGAATTTCTCCATTACTTGTGCAAACATTTCATAGTTGTCCACTTCAAAGCCGCCTTCGGAAGCCAACAATCCTTGTGCTTCGGCAAAACGTTTGTTGTTCGGACCGAACATTACGGGCACGCTCCAAACTGCAGCTTCCAACACATTGTGAATGCCAACTCCAAAGCCTCCGCCTACATAAGCAACATCACAATAATGATAGATGGACGATAACAAACCGAAACAGTCTACAATGAGCACGTCGGCATCAGCCACATTCTCTTCCGTCGCTTTGGTATAGAAGACTACTTTCTTTCCTTTCAGCAACTGTAAAATCTGTTGGAGATGGCTGTTGGCAATGACATGAGGTGCTATGATGAGTTTCCACTCGCTGTGTTTATCGAAATATTTAATAAAAATCTCTTCATCGGGCAGCCACGAAGAGCCTGCAACAAACACTTGGCGCAGAGCCTTGGAGTGTCCAGCAGCCGACTTCACCTCCTTGTTTCCAATAAACTTATCTAACAAAGGTAAATATTTGCTACTTTCTTTTATTTGCAATACACGGTCGAAACGTGTGTCGCCCACGACCGTAACGTCGTTTATGCCGATTTTTGCCAAGAGTTTTTTGCTTAAATCGTTCTGTACGAAGAAGTGGGAGAAACATTTCAACACGGCAGCATACTGTCTGCCATAAGGTCGGAAAAAGATTTGGTTGGGTCGAAATATACTTGAGACACTGTAAACGGGTACATTGCGATGGCGCAAAATGTGCAAATAGTTGTACCAAAATTCGTATTTTATAAAGAAAGCCATAACCGGGCGCACCGCACGCAAGAATTTCCGTGCATTTGCAACGGTGTCGATGGGCAGATAAGTAACGATATCTGCCTGCTCATAGTTTTTTCTTACCTCGTATCCGGAGGGAGAAAAGAACGTTAAAAGTATTTTATAATGGGGATATTCTTTCTTTATTCTCTCTATAAGTGGGCGTCCTTGCTCGAATTCGCCTAAGGAAGCAGCATGGAACCAAATGTATTCTGCATTCGGTTCTACCTGTTTTTGAAGTACGCCAAAGGCAGCACGCTCACCTGTCCACATTTTTTTCACTTTCTCGTTGAAGTGGCTATAGATGGCAATGCCAGTCTGGTAAACATACATTATAATATTGTATAGCATAGCTTCCCTTGTCTACGAATTAGCGCATGGTGCGTTTTAACCCAACACTTCGATGGCTTTGTGCAAACGATGCAAGGTCTCTTCTTTCCCAAGAAAGGCTGAAATGTCGAACATTCCAGGTCCTTTCCCAATACCAACAAGGGCTAAACGGAAAGCATTCATAATGTCGCCAAGCTTATATCCTTTCTCTTCTATCCACTTCATAACGATAGATTCCTGTCCTTCTACACTGAAGTCGCCGATATCAGCCAGTATTTGAGAAAGCTCTGTCATCTGTTTTGCAGAGTATTCCTTCCAGCGTTTCTTTACGGTTTTGGCATCGTATTGTGTTGGAGGGATAAAGAAGAATGAGCAAAGGTCCCAAAGTTCGTGTACGAAATTCACACGGTCTTTCATTAAATGAACTACCTCCGTAACCTGTTTCATGGTTGCGTCTACACCATTATTTGCTACAATAGGAGCAAAAAGACCGGCTATTTCTTCATCACTCTTATGCAATATATACTCATGGTTAAACCAAATGCCTTTCTGATAGTCGAACTTAGCTCCACTTTTAGAACATCTCGCAATATCAAAGGCTTGTACAAGTTCGTCGAGGGTAAAGAGTTCTTGTTCCGTTCCAGGATTCCAACCCAAGAGAGCAAGGAAGTTTACAACCGCTTCGGGGAAGTATCCGCATTCTCTATAGCCCGAACTTATCTCGCCAGTTTTAGGGTCTTGCCACTCTAAAGGGAATACTGGGAAGCCTAAACGGTCTCCGTCGCGTTTGCTCAGCTTTCCCTTGCCTTCGGGTTTCAGCAACAAAGGAAGATGTGCAAAGCGTGGCATGGTGTCTGTCCAGCCGAAAGCACGATACAGTAAAACATGTAGGGGAGCACTTGGCAACCATTCTTCGCCACGAATGACATGGCTTATTTCCATTAAATGGTCATCTACAATGTTGGCAAGATGATAGGTCGGCAATTCATCAGCGCTCTTATACAACACTTTGTCGTCGAGTATGTCGGTCTTGACGCACACATCGCCACGAATCATATCGTCTACATGGACTTCTGTTCCCGGTTCTATCTTGAAACGAACAACGTACTGTTCGCCATCGTCTATCATTCTTTTAACTTCCTCTTCGGCAAGTGTGAGCGAGTTGCGCATCTGCATTCGTGTACGGGCATCATATTGGAAGTTTGCAATTTCGTTCCGTTTAGCTTCCAATTCTTCTGGAGTGTCGAATGCTATGTATGCTTTCCCCTTGTCCAAGAGCTGGTTTACATAAGTTTTATAGATGTCACGGCGTTCGCTTTGGCGGTACGGGCCATGCTCTCCGCCGAAAGTTACACCCTCGTCGAACTTAATTCCCAGCCAATGGAAAGCCTCTATGATATATTCTTCTGCACCAAGAACAAAGCGATTTGAATCTGTATCCTCGATTCTAAATACTAATTCACCATTATGTTGGCGTGCAAAGAGATAATTATACAAGGCTGTGCGTACGCCACCGATATGTAACGGACCCGTAGGACTGGGTGCAAAGCGTACTCTTACTTTTCTTTCTGCCATCGTTCAAAATCAAAATTTTGTGCAAAAATAAGCATTTTTTTCGATTATAAGGCTTTTTTTTTGTATTTTCGCATACTGATATTGGAATGGACTAATATTGGTCTCTTTCCTTGATATAATACATTAGAAGCATAATTGCACAACAATGTTATACCGTAAATAAAGAATAAAGATGATAAAATTCACAAGTTCCGATAATATTATCTGGCGAAGTCATGTCGCAAGAGCCATATTAGTACTCATTACCACTGCTGTTATTATTGCCTTTTTGCCACGTACGCAAGGCAAGATGTATCACTATGATGAAGGTAAGCCGTGGATGTACGGACAACTTATAGCCAAGTTTGATTTCCCTATTTTTAAGAGTGAGGAAACTTTGAAGAACGAACGAGACTCTATTATGAAGAATTTCGTTCCATATTTCAATTTAAACGAAAACATAGGAAAGGAGAAAATAGAGCAGTTTCGTAAAGATTATAAGAACGGTATTCCTGGCTTGCCGTCTGAATATGTGGAAATTGTAGCGCAAAGGCTACGGGAACTCTACGAAATTGGTATCTTAAACTCTGCAAACTTTACTTCTTTGATAAAGGATAGCAATAACACTGTGCATGTAGTAGAGGGAAAGCAGGCTATAATCAAACCTGTCAAGCAACTTCTTACTACGCTTGGTGCGTACGAAAACCTTTTTACTGCGCAACAATTAAGCAGCAAACGTTCTGTGCTGCAACAATGTAACCTGAACGAATATATTGAGCCGAATCTTATTTACGACAAGAAACGTAGCGAAAGTGAGATGAACGACATGCTTAGTTTTATTCCGCAGGCTTCTGGAATGGTGTTGGAAGGACAACGAATTATAGACCGTGGCGACATTGTTGATGCCCATACATATCGTGTCCTTTACTCTTTCGAACAGGCAACCGAAAAGCGAAATGAAACGAAAGACCAGATAACGTCTACGCTTATAGGACAAACAATTTACGTTATAATCCTTGTTGTATTGTTTACGCTATACATTACGCTGTTCCGTAAAGACTATTTCGACAAGCCAGGGTCTATTTTGTTCTTATACGCCTTGCTTATCATCTTCCCAATAATAACTTCGTTGATGATAAAACATAACATTTTCAGTATTTATATCGTTCCCTTTGCAATGGCGCCCATCTTTGTAAGAGTGTTTATGGACTCGCGGACAGCATTCATTTCGTACGCCGTTACAATTCTACTCTCGGCGGTTGCGGTACGATACCAATACGAGTTTATTGTGGTCCAACTTGTAGGGGGGCTTATTGCAATCTTTTCTCTTCGCGAATTATCGAAAAGAAGTCAGATATTTCTTACAGCATTGCTCGTTACGTTCGGTTCTGCGGCTATCTATTTAGCGCTTCAGCTTATACAGGCAGACGACTTTTCAAAACTCGATGGGGCTATGTACTTCCACATTGGGGTCAATGGCTTCTTCCTTCTCTTTACTTATCCTTTAATGTTAGTCATTGAAAAACTCTTTGGTTTTGTGTCTACGGTAACGATGTTCGAGCTTTCTAACACCAACAACGAGTTGTTGCGACGACTGAGTGAGGTGGCTCCCGGAACGTTCCAACATTCTATTACGGTAGGAAATCTTGGGGTTGAAATAGCCAATAAGATACATGCCAAGGGCCAACTTGTACGAACGGGAGCATTATACCACGACATTGGAAAGATGGTGAACCCAGTCTTCTTTACCGAAAACCAGGCAGGTGTTAATCCACATGACAAGATTTCCGACTTGGAAAGTGCCAGAATAATTATCGGACATGTTACGGAGGGATTAAAATTGGCAGAGAAATATAACCTTCCTAACGTTATAAAGGAATTCATTACGACGCATCATGGACAGGGATTGGTGAAGTATTTCTACATAAACTACAAGAATGCGCACCCCGATGAGGAGATAGACGATGCACCATTCCGCTATCCTGGTCCCAATCCATGGACACGTGAACAAGCCATACTAATGATGTGCGACACTGTTGAGGCTGCTTCGCGCTCGCTTCCTGAATATACCGAAGAGAGCATAAGCAACTTGGTGAATAAGCTTATAGACGCCCAGATGGCAAACGGCTTCTTTACTGACTGTCCAATTACGTTCCGCGACGTCAGCATAGCCAAGCAAGTGCTTATTGAACGTCTGAAATCTATTTACCATACACGCATTCAGTATCCCGAATTGAAGTCGTAGTGAAATACGTAGAAGTTATTCTGCCTCTTCCGCTTGAGGGCACTTTTACGTATGTTGTGCCCGAAGCATTACTCGAAAAGATAGTGCCGGGGGGGCGTTTGCTGGTTCCTTTTGGCAGAACAAAGACCTATATAGGAATCTGTAATGCCAGTCCTACCGACCAACCTTGTAAGAATGGCGCAGGTGAAGCAATAGAATATAAAAGTATTCTCTCTGTACTCGATGATAGTCCAGTGCTATTGCCACAGCAATTACGGCTTTGGCACTGGATAGCCGACTACTATATGGCGCCTGTCGGAGATGTTTACAAAGCGGCATTACCCTCTGGACTGAAGGCAGAAGATGCCTACAAACCTCGCACAGAAGTGTATGTTTGCTTGGGAAAACAGTTTCGTGGCGAACGAGAACTACATATTGCACTCGACAGTCTTGCCCGTGCACCAAAGCAACTGAAGATTCTTGCATCTTATCTACAATTAAGTGGTATTGCAGACGAACCTGAATTAGTTACCTTAGATGTTTCACAGAACACTAACATCAATGGCAACAAGCTAAAGACAGTGTCGCAAGAAGAGCTTAGGAACATTACGCATAGTTCATCTGCAATAATAAATAGCTTGATAAATAAGGGAATCTTGCAAACTTATTGCAAAGAAGTTGGTAGACTAAACAACGATTATAGCGGAACACAGCCTAACGCCATACACTCTTTAAACGAAGCACAGACCATTGCATACGATAAGATTTTGTTGCAAGCAATGGCACACAATGTAATCCTTCTCCACGGTGTTACCTCGTCGGGTAAGACCGAAATCTACATACATCTTATTCTTAAAGCACTCCAAGAGCACAAGCAAGTGTTGTATTTGCTGCCCGAAATAGCCCTGACGGTGCAGATTACCAATCGCCTGCGCCGTGTTTTTGGCAACAAACTTGGCATCTATCATAGCCGATACAACGACGAAGAGCGTGTAGAAATATGGAAAAAGCAACTTTCCAATACGCCATACGAAGTTGTCCTTGGTGCACGGAGTGCTGTATTTTTGCCTTTCCAGCGACTTGGTTTGGTAATTATAGACGAAGAACACGAGACAAGTTTCAAACAACAAGAGCCTGCTCCTCGCTATCATGCACGTTCTGTGGCTATTGTTCTGGCACAAATGTACGGAGCCAAAACACTGTTAGGCACTGCAACACCATCGATTGAGAGTTACAGAAATGCCCAATTGGGAAAGTATGGGCTGGTTAATTTATCACAAAGGTATAAGGATATTCAGTTACCGGCAATAGAAGTAGTGGACATTAAAGACCTTCGGAGGCGTAAAATAATGTCCGGACCATTTTCTCCACGCTTAATTGCTGCCGTGAGAGAAGCACTGCAACGTGGCGAACAAGCTATTCTGTTTCAGAACAGGCGTGGCTTTGCACCTATGATAGAGTGCCGCACCTGTGGCTGGGTGCCACATTGTCCCAACTGCGACGTATCTTTGACCTACCATAAAAGCATGAACGTGCTTACTTGCCATTATTGTGGCTATACCGAACGAGTACCCGAACAGTGCCCAAACTGCGAATGCAAGGACTTGAAGGGGCGTGGCTATGGTACGGAAAAAATAGAAGACGAGATAATGAACGTGTTTCCTGATGCCCGTATAGCGCGTATGGACTTGGATACAACGCGTACAAAGAATGCCTACGAACGTCTGATAAACGTCTTGTCGGTTGGCAAGACCAATCTGCTCATAGGTACACAGATGGTTTCAAAGGGTTTAGACTTCGACCGTGTGTCGGTTGTGGGCATACTCGATGCCGACAATATGCTGAACTACCCCGACTTCCGCGCCTACGAGCATGCCTTTACCATGATGGCGCAAGTTAGCGGACGGGCCGGCAGAAAGGGCAAACAAGGATTGGTCATCTTGCAAACACGAAACCCGGAACTGTCCGTTATTCGCCAAGTAGTGAACAACGACTATGCGGCTTTCTACAAATCGCAGCTCAAAGAGCGCGCAGACTTTCACTATCCGCCTTTCTTCCACCTTATATATATATACCTTAAACACCGCAACAACGACACTGTCGAATCGGCAAGTTTAGAGTTTGGCACACGTCTTCATGAAGTATTTGGCGACAGAGTGCTCGGTCCCGACAAACCATCTGTGGCGCGTGTGAAGACCTTACATATACGAAAGATAATGCTGAAACTCGAAAACGGACTCGACTACAAGTTGGCAAAGCAGTATTTGCGTTCTATACGAGACACGATGATAAAGGAAAAGCACTACGGCGCACTCTCCATTTACTTCGATGTGGATCCCTTGTAAGGGTGTACATCGTAACATTAATGCGCACAAACGCTCCTGTTCAGGCAAGTCATGCATACCACGGAAAATACATATAACATCTTGTTCCAATCATCGTTTAATTACACATATCGGGAAAATATGTGCAGATTAATTTGGTAGAATAGGACAATCCATATAACTTTGCAGCCAATTTGCATCATATTAATACAAGAAAAGTTAAATTATGAGACTGAAATCATTAACTCTAATGCTTGCCTTGTTTGCCTCGTCAACGAGTATTAAGGCAGGCGGATTACTTACAAATACCAACCAGAGCATTGCATTCTTACGTAGCTTAGCACGCGATGGCGCCATCGGCATAGATGGAGTTTATTCCAATCCTGCAGGTGTAGCCTTCCTTCCAATGGGGCTGCACATTTCGTTCAACGTGCAGAACGTTTATCAAACCCGTACCATCAACTCCGGAATGACCGTTCCTGCATTGCAAGGCACACCTTTCTATCAGCCTTTCCGACTGAATGGGGGCAACGATAAGGGTATCAAAGAATTTAAAGGAAGGGCGTCTGTGCCTATCCTCCCATCGTTCCAAATTGCCAAGAACTACGAAAAGTGGGGCTTCCAAATGGGTTTCGGCATAGTAGGTGGAGGAGGAAAGGCTACTTTCAATGCTGGTCTTCCCACCTTCGAACGCCAGATTGCACTTATTCCTGCGTTGCTTGCCAAACAGGGATTCAGCTCTGCGACACCTGCATATAGTGTAAGCAGCTACATTCACGGACAGCAATACGACTTCGGATTGCAGCTGGGGGCAACCTATAAGGTAAACGACAAACTCGCTGTTTATGGCGGTGCACGCTTCAACTACATATACAACAAGTACGAAGGCAACATTATTGGTATATCTGCCAACATAAACGGACAGATGGAAAACCTCTACGACTACTTCGGTTCAAAAGCCAATGCGCTGACGCAGTTGGCAATTCAGAGCCGGCAAATGGCAGACCAAGCTACCAATCCTGCCGACAAGGCACGCTACGAAGGTGCTGCAAAGCAATATCAGGCAGGCGCTGACAAGCTGAACAAGACCAGAGAGAACTTTGCCGACAAGTATTTAGACTGTACACAACGCGGCTGGGGCATAACGCCAATCATTGGCATCGACTATAAGACGGGACGTTGGAACCTTGCAGCACACTACGAGTTTACAACCAAATTCAACATAGAGAACAACACGAAGCGCGACGATACCGGACAGTTCAAGGACGGTGTGAACACGCCAAACGACCTTCCTGGTTTGCTTTCGATAGGCGCACAGTACGAAGTTTTAGACAATTTGCGTCTGTTAGCAGGCTATCACTACTATTTCGACAAGGATGCGCGCATGGCAAACAACAAGCAACGCCTGCTTTCGAGCAATACACGCGAGTATCTTGCGGGTGTCGAATGGGACGTAAAGCCAGGCATTACCCTGAGTGCGGGCGTGCAACGCACCAAGTACGGACTGGGTGACGGCAGCTATCTTTCCGACCTTAGTTTCGTAACAAGCAGCCACAGCATTGGTTTCGGTGCGAAAATCAAGGTGGCAAAAAATGCCCATCTGAACATAGCCTACTTCTTTACGAACTACGAGAAGTTCGACAAGGCATACGAATCGACCATCAAAGAAGTGAAAGTGCAGAACACCGACCAGTTTACACGCACCAACAAGGTGTTCGGCGTTGGGCTCGACATAAACCTTTAATGCCGATTAACCATTAGAGTCTGTCTGCTTTTATTTGTCTCATCGGTTGTCGAAAGCACAAGGAACGGCAGCAAAATACTTACAAGCAATAAAAACAAATAAAAGAAGACAGGCTCTAATAGTTTATTATATCTATATCTATTCGTTATTCTATATTACTCTCCCCCCTCTTTTCACCTCGTGCATACAACTTGGTGCGCCCTGTGCCAATGTTGCGAAGCTTGCCTGCCTTTGCCAATTGTGCCGTAACACGATAGGCGTATGTATGGGATAGATTTAGCTGATGGCGCAAATCTTCTACCGTAAAGAAAGGCTTTTCGGCAAGCAAGGTCTCAACTGCTTCGTCTATTTCTTCTTTCGTGGGTACTTCCGATGTGCCGTGTTTGTAGGTCGTGTTTACGAACTCGATGTACCTGAGTGCCTCCATCATTTCCTTATCGGGACGAAACTTCACCGTGCGAACTTTGGCATTGCGCAGCCTGTGGTGATGTGTGCGCGGGTCTTCGTACACGTCGCCCTTTACCGCGAGCGAGAAATGGCCAATCCCCGGCAGGTGTACACTGTTGCCAGACTGTAGATGGTGGACTATCTCATTGCGCAGACCAGCCACCGCCCCCACTATATCGGCACTTGTAAGCGACATAGTTCCCTCTATATCATCGGCAATGCGCCTTAGTCCTATCTTCTGGTTCTCAATAATAACTGCCCTATATTCGACGTTTTTTGCCGATGTACTATAGTTCTTCAACAGCTTGTAATTTACACTCATAACTCTTCTTTTTAAATATTTCTCGGTTTCTGTTCTGTTTAAATACCTATTCATTCGTATTTAAATGTCGTTGTAACAGTATTTAGATGCTGTTGCAATGATATTTATATACCTATGAAATCATAATTATATGTGCATTGCGTCATACTATTTAAATTTAAGTAGATATCTGTTTAAATCTAAGTATATAGCTACTTGATGTTAAGTATATAAATACTTAAATTTAAGTATTATGGTTTGATACGTACAAAAATACAACAATTTCCTAAGAAAAACGAAGGAATGTCATAAGAAAATTATTGCACTCCCGTATTCTCATGTTTCTCTCGCTAATATCTTTTCCTTTCTCAGCTGTTATTGTATTTTTCAAAAGGTATGAGGAACGTGCGAAACCGAATGCCGTTGTTCCGTATTTATATTGTTAGCTTGTTTTCGTTTTGAGCTTGTAAAGCTACCAAATTGCACAGAAAGCTAACCGAATAGCAAACTTTTTTGGTGCTTTTGCAATACAGAGATGGTATCTTTAAGCTTTTTACATTAAATAACAAATATCTTTTGGTAAAGTTGCAATTATCTATTTCTTTTTTGTAAATTTGCGGTATAAAAGGTTGGATAATCAATTAAACGTTTCATTTTAAACATAAACAATATATATTATGTCATTTTTAACAAACGAGAAACTTGTTATCGTCGGTGCCGGCGGTATGATTGGGTCTAACATGGCGCAAACAGCTTTAACATTAAGACTTACTCCTAACGTTTGTCTTTACGATATTTTTGAGCCTGGTTTGCATGGTGTTGCTGATGAAATTGCACATTGTGCTTTCCCCGGAGCAAATGTAACCTGGACCACTGACCCTCGTGAAGCTTTTACAGGAGCTAAGTATATTATTTCTTCTGGTGGTGCACCACGTAAAGAAGGAATGACCCGCGAAGATTTATTGAAAGGGAACTGTAAAATCGCAGCAGAGTTTGGCGATTACATTAAACAGTATTGCCCAGATGTAGAGCACGTTGTTGTTATCTTCAATCCGGCAGATGTTACGGCGCTTACAGCACTAATTCACTCTGGATTAAAACCAAACCAACTGACATCTTTGGCTGCCCTCGACTCAACTCGTTTGCAACAAGCCTTAGCTTTGGAGTTTGGTGTACGACAAGATAAGGTTACCGGTGCACATACATACGGTGGACATGGCGAACAAATGGCTGTTTTTGCTTCTCAAGTAAAGATTGACGGCAAACCATTGTCGGAAATGAATCTTAGCAAAGAACGCTGGGAGGAAATTAAGCACGACACTGTCCAAGGTGGCTCACGTATCATAAAACTTCGTGGCCGCAGTTCTTTCCAAAGCCCGGCATATAACGCAGTTAAAATGATTGAGGCTGCAATGGGTGGCGAAAAGTTCACGCTTCCTGCTGGTTGCTATGTTAATGACGACCGTCTCGGCTTCAAGAACGTAATGATGGCTATGCCAACTACAATCGACAAGACTGGCGTTCATTACGAATTGCCGACCGGAACCGAAGAAGAAATGGCTGCCTTGAAGGCTTCTTACGAACATCTTTGCAAGATGCGCGATGAGATTGTAAGTCTTGGCATTATTCCTGCAGTCGCAGAATGGAAGAAAGATAATGCAAATCTCTAATAAAAGAGTTTACGAGCCATAAGGTTTATGGCAGTCAATAATTTATAGTGGGGTGTGTCAAAGAGGAGGCTCAATAGAGTGATTCTATCTTGATACACTCACTCTTTTTTTTGTGTAAACAAGAAAAATCCTGTCATCTTAATCTATTACTTATTTTTTTGTTACCTTTGTAGCGAAACAAGGCAATTTATAAATCTATTCACGTAGGCTATATTTCTATTCCAGTGAATTTTATGATAATTTTAAAGCAATATAATTATGGGATACTGTAAAAGATGTGGTACTCTAATCGACGAAAGTTCTGAATTTTGCCCTCAATGTGGTGCACCACAACAAGAAGATGGTCAAGCGGCTCAAACAAATCAAAGCAGCCAGAACGTCCAACATAATCATGAATGTTGTTGTACGGAACAATCAGGTAAAGAAAAGTTATTCAACATTCCTAAAAAGGCTTGGCGCATTATTATTCCCGTCGCAGTCCTTCTGTTGCTATGTTTCACGAACCCCAGCAAGACTAAACATGTTGAGGCTATTCACACAGAATTAATGAAAGTCTTGGAACAACAAGGTGGCAGCGAAGCTACAGTATATGCGTCTTTAGGTGCAGGTATCATAGACAAGGTGCTCGTTTCTAAGTTAGATGTAAGCAATTATTTTATTTTCAGCATAGGTTCTCTGCAAGATGGGACGAAAAGCAAGATGGTATCGTTCGGTATTTTAGGACACGTCTTTACATCTGGGCTCGATAAGGAAGCACTTGGTGATATGAAGAAGACCAACAAGACACTTGGTCTTTAACGATACTTTGAAAGATAAAATGAAGTGTGGGCTGTTTGCAGTCTTGTCTGCCACAGTTTTGCTATTCATGTCTTGTCATAGGCAGCAAAGAACGAATAATCTTGCTGCCTATATTGATACGTTGTCGTTGCGTAAGGGCGACCTTATTTTTCGAGAAGGAAGAAGTGCCGAAAGTGCAATGGTCATGGCATTAGACCGCCATAACTACTCGCATGTAGGTTTACTTTTTAATACAAAGAATGGTTGGAAAGTTGTACATGCAGTTCCTGGGGAGTCTGATAATAATACAGATACTGTGAAATCTGAGCCTATCAGTGCATATCTTCAAAGCGATAGATGCGCAAAAGCGAAGATAGTGCGTGTGCCTTGCAAGGCTTATATTGCACAAAAAGCAGTGCAATATGCGTTACACAAAATAGGTTTTCCTTTCGACGATAATTTCGATATGGCAGATACAACCAAGTTTTATTGCACCGAATTGGTGTGGCGGGCTTATCTTTCTGCTGGAATAGACATATCGAAAGGAAGACGTCATAATATAAATGTGTTAGGACTCCGTAAAACCAGCCTCTTACCTTCGGATATTACGATGGGAAATACAATAAAAAGCATCAACCTGGAGTAGTTCGATGCTTTTTAGTTCTTATGTCCAGTGTGTCTTTTATCGCTTCTTTTTTATTTCTATCAACCTTACCGTTATTCCGCCTTGCAGTGTAGAGCTTTCGCTGCTTTCGTATTTATTCGCGAGTTGAACTGTCTCTTTTAAATAGGTTACAATGCCTTCTGTGTTATATTTATATTCCTCCTCGCTTGTTGCCGTAATGCCTAAGTCCATGTCATCATCGTCATCTTCCTCCGAATTGGAATCTTTAAGAAACTCCTCTCCAGGGTTATCTTTAGCCACGGTTTCATCACCGTTCAAAAGGTCTATATTAGTTTTCAGCCATATTGTACCATCGTCTAAACGTGCCACAGTATATTTTGTTGTAACCGAATCTACATTCTCCGATTTTCCTTCCATTAATGGTTGTCCGTAGTATTTTAGAAGAGCAGGAATTTCCTCAAATACGTCCAGAATGTTAAGTTGCGCTTTTATCTTTTCCTTTGCTTCTGCTATTTCTTTTGCCGTCGGTTTGTGTTTTGTCTGTTTCTTCACTAACTCCAAAACGTCCGGCCATATTCTTTGCAAGTAAAGCTCTGCTATTTCGTCTTTGTTATCCAGACTTTGGAAACGTCCGGAGCTATCAATTGTAAAACGAATAGCTTTATTCTTAAGGTCGTTTTCTAAAAATTTCTCTGCACCATTAACGAAACAAATAGCTTTATCCGTATTGTCTTTCTCGTGAATTTTTATTTCGCTTATCTGATAATCTATTTTTAAGTTTCCCTTACTGTCCTTTTCTTTCACAATTAAATAAAACCTTCGGCGGCTCAGAGTTGATTCTGGCATCGCTTTTTGTACAGCTGAATTAGTATTGTCCACCGCGTCATAAACAAGCGTGTCGCCTACTTGGAACTTAGGGAAAATAGTAAAGGTGGACTGGCTCCACACAGATAGAACTGCAGCGAAAGGCAGTAATAAAAGTAAAGTAATTTTCTTCATATCCGATAGTTTCCGTATGTAATGTGGCATCAAAGTTAATACATTTTTGCTATATTGACAAGACAGACTGCTTGTTTTTATATGGAGACCTACAGAAAATGCGTCTTGTCATAATACTTTATAACGAGATTTCTGCAAAGCTCCCATTTACCTCAAACGGTATAAATGCCTGCCAGGTACCATCTTTTCAGGTCGTTTCCATATACTAAAATTCGCGTTTTTACTGATGTCTGCAAATGTTTGATATTCAGTTGTTTATAAAAACATTAGATTTCTATGAAAAAAGGTATATACTTTTTGCCTAAAAAGTATATACTTTTTGAGTGAAAAGTATATACTTTTCTACTAAAAGGTATATACGTTTTCTATGAAAAGTATAATCATTCTGAAAATAAGGTATAATGTATTTCCATATTTGAATGGTATCAAAATAGTAATTCGACAGGATACGAAGTGGAAAACAGCATTGCTTCGCTGCCGGAAATATTCTATAGAAAAAATAAGATTGTATGATTTAATTTGTACTTTTGCAATAGATTAAAATCAATGGACATCTTGTTTAGAACACGAGACAGGATGTGCTGAAACCAAAAAGTCCTATACGAAAATGATGGAAATACGTTCTTTAACAAGCATCGGGAGTGCTGAAGGCAAAGGTTTTGAACTTACTCATGTTACTGCCATGCTTCCTGTTGCCGATTATGTTGCAGGATTTCGTAACATAGAGAAGTTTCTTGGATTATGTAAACAATGTCCTAAGTTCGGACAGTCATGGACTTGTCCTCCCTGCGAATTCGATGTCAAGGCTTTTGTCGACAACTTTAAATATGCACATATACTTGGTTCGAAAATGACCTTCGACGATGTTATACTTGCTTCGACGGTAACTCCGGAGGCTGTAAACACTGTGTGTAGAGACGCAATGCGTTATGGCTTGACAAAAGCATCGGCATACCTACGCCGTTACGAACATAAATATCCAGGCAGTATCTGCTTTCTCGGCTCGCAATGCCTGCTTTGTGGCAACAAACCTTGTGCGCGTTCAAACAGCGAACCCTGTAGACACCCGGACGATGTGCGAGTTTCGTTAGAGGCTGTGGGGTTCGACTTAGGGAAGACAACGCAAGATTTATTAGGTATTGAACTGAAATGGGGCAAGCATGGACGCTTACCCCAATATATAACGCTTGTTACTGCATTGTTGACTAACGATGCTACATTGCGTTTAGAATAAAGCCGGAAGGCTATGTCGCAGTTTTTGCTTAATGTAGTTATATCTTTCTTACAGTAACATGAATGCAATGCTGGCTGCGCTCGAATATAGCCCAGCATTCGCCTTTTTCCCGTAAATCGGAAATAACCTTTCCTAAAATATTGCACATCGTTTCGTTGCTTACTGCCTTGCCACTCTTGCCAGTACGATTGAAACGGGTGTAACTTATATCGAAAGTTGTTCCATACAGATGTGCAGAACTGTCGTCCGTATTATTTTTTGCCTGTCGAGTTCTTTCTATATCTCTGCGTGTCTTGAACATCGAAGTTACAACTATGCGATGTTCACGATAGTCGCCTTTGTCTAATTCGGCTTGAAATCTTTTACCAATCTCTTTTAGAACACTCTTTGCGCCCTTTGTCAGATAAGGTGAAGAGTCTGTCAGCCTATCTATCAGATAATATCCATTAGATTCTACGAGTTTCAGACGCCTGTGGTTGTCTTCTAACTTCGCACGTGAATCAATAGGAGTTACCCCATATTTCTTTGCTGCGTAAAGTTGCTCGCCATGAACGTCCTTAAATTGATAAGCACTTTGCATAGCAACATTATCGTCTCGGAAAGTTTCTCCCTCACTACTACTCTTACTACTTGCACATGCTGCAGTAAATGTTATTACAGTTGCAAAAACACTTGTATACAGTGCGTTTCGCAAACTTTTCCTGGTGTTGTTCCTTACTGTTATTTGCATAATTATTTTAGTTGAATGATTATATCTGCTATATCTTTCGGCTCATTAAAAGACATTCCCATTTTCAATTCATCGTCAGAAAGTTCATTCAATAGGTCCCTTGCTGTCAATTCACTAATTAAAGGGTCGCCATTATCGGTCTTCCGAGCCAGAAGGTCGTCTAAAATCAGTTGTCTATATTCTTGCACGTCCATGTCTAAACATTTTATTACTGATAGAAATCGCTGCAAAGATAATATATTTTTCAGTCAACAGTATTTTATTTTGTATCTTTGCACTATTAATAATGTATTTTCACATAATGCAAAAAATACAAACATACAAATCGCCTTTAGGCGAATTAACACTTGTTAGCAACGGAATGGCATTAACGAGCATATGGTTTGAAAGTCAAAAGCCACTACTACAAATCTTACAATCGCCATACGAGGAATGCAATCTCCCTGTTTTCGATGATACAAAACGATGGTTAGACATCTACTTTGAAGGAAAAGAACCAGATTTTACCCCAAAGCTATGCCCCGAGGGAACAGAATTCCGCCAACAAGTGTGGCAAGAACTACTAAACATTCCATACGGCAAAACTACAACCTACGGCACATTATCAAAACAAATAGCCATTCAGCTAAACAAACAAAAAATGTCGGCACAAGCTATAGGCGGAGCTGTGGGACACAATCCAATATCTATCATTATTCCGTGTCACCGTGTCGTGGGAGCGAATGGAACAATGACAGGCTATGCCGGCGGCATTTGGCGAAAAGAATATTTGTTGAAATTAGAAACTTATTAGTCGTACCCTAAAAAGACCACTCCACCAAGAAGTTATCCCAATCTAACTTTGGTAGTGCCTTGGTCTCATGAAACTTAAAACATAGAAAAAGCAGCCAATTATTTGGCAGATAAGAAAATAAGCCGTAATTTTGCACACTAAAATGGCATAATGCCATTTGGTGAACGTTTAACATAATTAATAATAAAACAAACAAGCATGATTATTGTACCAGTTAAAGATGGCGAGAACATCGAAAGAGCACTTAAGAAATTTAAGAGAAAGTTTGAAAAGACAGGTGTTGTAAAAGAACTTCGTTCTCGTCAACAATTTGACAAACCTTCTGTTAAAAAACGCTTGAAGATGGAACGTGCTATCTATGTACAGCGTCTTCGTAATGCAGAAGAATAAAATTATTCTGCGAAAATTTGGTAGTTAAAATAATATTCAGTAACTTCGTTGCCAAGAGATAAGTATTGCAACGATGTTGAATATAGAAAACTTTTTGAAGTTCTTGCAGTTGGAGCGGAATTATTCGCAGAAAACAGTAGATGATTATAAAGCTGATTTAGAACAGTTTGAATTATTCTTCGGAAAGTTAAAAGCAGATTTGTCTTGGGAAGATGTTGATGGAGACATTATTCGGGACTGGATAGAACAAATGATGGATAAGGGAAATGCTCCCTCTTCTGTAAATAGAAGATTAAGCGCCCTACGTTCATATTATCGATATGCATTAAAAAGAGGATTTATTGAAGCTGATCCTACTTATAACATTCGGGGACCTAAAAATAAAAAAGTTCTTCCGCAATTTCTGAAAGAAACAGAGATGGATAAACTGATAGACCCTAAAATATGGACAGATAGATATAAAGATGTTCTCGCGCGTACCATAATAATAATGTTCTATTCTACTGGTGTCAGAGTTTCTGAACTTGTGGGCTTAAATGTGGAAGATGTAAATTTCATAACCCATGAATTAAAAGTAACGGGAAAGCGAAATAAACAACGGATAATTCCGTTTGGTGAAGAACTCGAAGAAACGTTGATGACATATTTGCAAAGTCGTAATCCAAAAACGGAAGGGCAAAATGCCTTATTCGTAAATGGAAAAGGTGAACGAGTAACTACAAGCCAGGTAAGAACGATGGTGAAAGTGAACATTGCAAAGGTCTCAACATTAAAGAAAAAATCGCCACATGTTCTTCGGCACACATTTGCAACGGCAATGCTAAATCATAAAGCAGAATTGGGAAGTGTGAAGAAATTACTCGGACATGAAAGTATTGCAACGACAGAAATATACACACACGTAACTTTCGAACAGCTGAAAGAAACATATAACGAAGCTCACCCACGGGCTAACCTTAAATAAAAAAAGGAGGTAATTATGGACGTTAAAATTCAATCAATTCATTTTGAGACTACCGAAAAATTAGATGCTTTCATTAACAAGAAAGTTGAGAAGTTATCGAAAACTTATGAAGATATTCAGAAAGTAGAGGTGCAATTGAAAGTCGAGAAACCCGCTGTATCTATGAATAAGACGACAAGTTTTACGGTCTTAATACCTGGAAATAAGTTGTTTGCAGAGAAAACCTGCAATACCTTCGAAGAAGGAGTCGACTTGTGTTTAGATGCAATGAAGGTTCAACTCACGAAAGTAAAGGAAAAACAAAGAAAGTAAGAAAAAAAACTCCAATTCTTTTGGAAGAAAAAAAATAAAGCCGTATCTTTGCAGCCGTTTTACGAGTAATTGTAAATATAAATAGTCAAATGGCTGCATTTCGCCTCTTTAGCTCAGTTGGCCAGAGCACGTGATTTGTAATCTCGGGGTCGTTGGTTCGAATCCGACAAGAGGCTCTGATTTCGGAAAAGCTTGGGTAGTTTCCAGAGTGGCCAAATGGGGCAGACTGTAAATCTGCTGCTTCTAGCTTCGGTGGTTCGAATCCATCACTACCCACAGAAGACTTGCAATCCAATCGATTGTAAGTCTTTTGTTTTATATACCATTTAACGTATAACTAACTTTCATCCTAGTTATCATTTAACGTATAACTAACTTTCATTATCCTAATTAAAAGGGTCGTTCTTCTTCGTTATGAATATTTTTAGTAACTTTGTAAGTGTAGAACATCATAAAACATATATTTTATAATATGAAGATAAAAGAAACACCAGTTCTATTGCTTACCGGTTACCTAGGAAGCGGTAAAACGACATTGGTAAACAGAATCCTTGCCAATGAGAAAGGTATTAAATTTGCAGTTATTGTTAATGATATAGGTGAGGTGAATATTGATGCGAACCTTATTGAAGCAGGCGGCGTAGTAGATCAAAACGATGATTCTCTCGTAGCTCTTCAGAATGGTTGTATCTGCTGTACACTGAAAATGGATCTGATAAAGCAGTTAAACGATATTGTATCACAAAAGAAGTTTGACTACATTGTCATTGAAGCTAGCGGTATTTGTGAACCAGCTCCTATTGCGCAAACCATTTGTGCATATCCACAAATGTATCCCGACTTAGCAAAGAACGGAAAGGCTGTACTCGATTCTATCGTAACCATAGTTGATGCGCGCCGTATGTGTGATGAGTTTTCAGCCGGCAATGACTTGTTAAAGAAAGATCTCAAAGAAGATGACATTGAAAACCTACTAATTCAGCAGATTGAATTCTGTAGCATTATCTTACTTAATAAGGTGGATGATGTTAATGCAGAAGAGTTAGGATTGGTAAAAAGTATTATTCGCTCGCTCCAACCAAAGGCAGAGATTATTGAATGTAACTATGGAGATGTTGACCTTAATAAGATCATTAATACAAAAGCATTCAACTTTGATGAAGTAGCAACATCAGCCGCTTGGATTGCTGAGATTGAGGGACATCATGACGAGCATGAGGAAGAAGAAGAGCATCATGGGCATCACCATCACCACCACCATCATGGACTAGAAAACGAAGAGAGTGGAGAGGCATTAGAATATAATATTCAGACATTCGTGTACTATGCGCGCAAGCCTTTTGATATTAACTTCTTCGATGATTTCGTAGCACGTAAGTGGCCTGCACAAATCATTCGTTGTAAAGGATTATGCTATTTCAAGAATGAAAAAGATATATGTTACGTATTCGAACAAGCAGGAAAACAAGTTAGCTTACGTAATGCAGGACAATGGTATGCTACAATGCCTGCATTTGAATTAAGGAGTTTTCTTGAAAAGAACCCTAAAATAAACAAAGATTGGGAAGAACCTTACGGAGATCGTATGCAGAAACTTGTATTTATTGGTCAGGATTTAGACAAAGACGCAATTACAAAAGCACTTGATCAATGCCTAACTGATTTCTAAAACAAGCATACAGATACCTAAAACAAGAGGATATGTCAATCGAGGCATATCCTCTTTTTGTATGCTTTATTATACAGTTTTAATCGAATAATCCTTTACAAAAGAAAATCTAATTCTAGCGTTAAAAATGGAAAGAAATTACGAAAAATAAGAAGTAAATAGAGGTTTTAGATAAAACGATAGTACTTTTTGAGTGAAACGATAGTACTTTTTCACTGAAATGATAGTACTTTTTGAGTGGAAAGATAGGTGTTTTTTACCGAAAAGATAGCCATTTTCACGAAAAAAGTATCATAAATTCAATTGACAAAACACCATATAATTTTCAAATCACTATATATCAGATAGTTATGAACCTTAGCTAATATACTCCATAATTTGAGTATTTGAGCAAAGGTACAGTCTCTTTCAAAAAAACGCAAAAACACCCCCCTAAAATAACAATATTCTATTACAAAACAACTCATATCAATTACAAGCATTCATCCCAAAAGTTCAATAACAAAACAGGGATAAATGTGCCTGTTTATAACACATTAAAAAAGGGAAGATACCATAAAGGCATCTTCCCTTCCTTGATAATATGTCTAAAAATTACATCATTCCACCCATGCCTGGAGCTGCTGGCATTGCAGGAGTTTCCTCTGCCTTGTCAACAATGAGGCATTCGGTTGTCAAGAACATTCCAGCGATTGAAGCTGCATTCTCCAACGCTACACGAGAAACCTTAGCAGGATCGATAACACCTGCAGCACGCAAATCCTCGTAAACATCCTTGCGAGCATTGTAACCATAGTCACCCTTGCCCTGACGAACATTGTCAACTACAACGGCACCTTCGCCACCTGCATTCGCAATGATCTGACGCAAAGGCTCCTCAATAGCACGGCAAACAATGTTAATACCAGTCTGCTCGTCCTGATTCTCGCCCTTGAGATCCTTCAATGCCTCTTGAGCTCGGATGTAAGTGGTACCACCACCAACAACAACGCCCTCTTCCATTGCGGCACGAGTAGCACAAAGAGCATCGTCAACACGATCCTTCTTCTCCTTCATCTCTACTTCAGAGTTAGCACCAACATAGAGAACAGCTACGCCACCAGCCATCTTTGCCAGACGTTCCTGCAACTTCTCCTTGTCATAAGAGCTTGTTGAAGCAGCAATCTCATTCTTGATTTGTGCCACACGCTCCTTGATTGCATCCTTATCGCCAGCACCATCAACGATGGTTGTATTGTCCTTTGATACATTAACCTTCTTAGCTGTACCCAACATCTCGAGTGTAGCCTTATCCAATGATAGCCCTTTCTCCTCGCTAATAACAACGCCACCAGTCAATGTAGCTATATCTTCTAGCATTGCCTTACGGCGATCGCCAAAGCCTGGAGCCTTCACTGCACAAATCTTCAAGCCTGCACGTAGGCGGTTTACAACCAATGTTGTCAATGCTTCAGAATCAACATCCTCTGCAATAACCAACAATGGGCGACCACTCTCAGCAGCTGGCTGGAGAATTGGCAAGAAATCTTTCACATTTGAAATCTTCTTGTCATAGAGAAGGATGTATGGATTCTCCATTACACACTCCATCTTATCAGTGTCGGTAACGAAGTAACCTGATAAATAACCACGATCAAATTGCATACCCTCTACTACGCCAATGCTTGTCTCACGGGTCTTGCTCTCCTCAATCGTGATAACTCCATCCTTAGAAACCTTACGCATTGCATCAGCCAACAGCTTGCCAATCTCAGGATCATTATTAGCACTAACGGTTGCAACCTGCTCAATCTTGTCATAGTTATCGCCGACAACCTCAGCTGATTCCTTGATATGCTCAACAACCTTTGCTACAGCCTTGTCAATACCACGCTTGAGATCCATAGGATTTGCACCAGCTGCAACATTCTTCAAGCCTTCTGTTACGATAGCCTGTGTTAGGATTGTGGCTGTTGTGGTACCATCACCAGCATCATCACCAGTCTTACTAGCTACACTCTTTACTAATTGTGCACCAGCATTCTCGAAGTTGTCTTCAAGTTCAACCTCCTTAGCAACGGTTACACCATCCTTTGTTATCTGTGGAGCACCGAACTTCTTACCGATAACAACATTACGACCTTTAGGGCCTAGCGTCACCTTTACTGCGTTTGCTAACTGATCAACACCACTCTTCAAGAGCTCACGTGCATCTGTATTGAATTTTATCTCTTTTGCCATTTTACTTTTACTTTGATTTTATATCTTTTTATATCCTTCTCTCCCCTCCTTTCGGAGGGGCAGGGGGAGGCTTTTTATTCTACAACAGCGAGAACATCGCTCTGACGCATCATCAGATACTTCTCACCTTCATTCTCTAATTCCGTACCAGCGTACTTCCCATAGAGAACCTCATCACCAACTTTGAGAATCATCTCCTCATCCTTTGTACCATTACCTACTGCTACAACCTTACCACGCTGTGGTTTCTCTTTAGCTGTATCAGGGATAATAATACCACCAACTTTCTCCTCTGCCTGTGCAGGAAGAATCAATACTCTGTCTGATAAAGGTTTAATTGTCATAATCTCTTTATATTTTTAGATTTTAATCTTTTGTTTATCTACTAAACTAGTAGTTCCGCTTTGCTTTATACGAAAACCATGCCAAAGAAACATACATATAAACATTCAAAGCAATATCTGACATCCTGTCAGCATACACATACGACATTAAGAATTTATAGAAGAACCCTCATCAATTTCTATTGAGCCATAACATAAATGTAGTATCTTTGCAACAAAAACAAATTTATACAAGTATGACAGAAAGCATAAGCCCAACAGTGAAAATGATTATTGACGAACTCCAAGCGTTATCAAATGCTGAAAAGAGAGAAGTATTCCCACGCTTCTTCAAAACAGGAAAAGGGGAATACGGTGAGGGCGATCTCTTTTTAGGTGTCACAGTTCCCAACATCCGCACTATAGCCAAACAACATAAAGATATATCCTTGGATGTAATAAGAGAACTAATGCTGTCAAAGTGGCATGAAGTGAGACTCTGCGCACTGCTAATCATGGTAGAGAAAAGCAAGAAAAAGGACGAAACACTTCGCAAACGGCTCTTTGACCTCTACCTCGCCATGACCGAAAGAATTAATAATTGGGACTTAGTCGACCTCTCCTGCCGTTTTATCGTTGGCGAATACCTACTTGACAAATCGCACGAACGCCTCTATCAATTAGCCCAAAGCCAACTTCTATGGGACAACCGAATCGCCATCGTTTCCACCTATGCCTTTATCCGCAAAGGGCAACTGGAGGACACATACGCACTAAGTGACCTTATGATACACCATCCACACGACCTCATGCACAAGGCGATTGGCTGGATGCTTCGTGAAGCTGGCAAACGGAATCCCGAGCGACTCTATGCGTATCTCATGGAACGCCGCGC
>ERZ772807.153-NODE-153-length-45465-cov-7.269676_pt1 | contig 45465 bp, 36 predicted proteins | sample MGYA00511472_ERZ772807 | MGnify/ENA primary metagenome ERZ772807 (study PRJEB29015, sample SAMEA2737947) | human oral metagenome | biome: human oral; feature: human-associated habitat; material: dental | place: China | collected 2039 ... | reverse complement strand
TCGAAAGCCTTTGCAAGCATTTCCTGCACGCGCCAATTTTCATCAGTACTTACTCGCTCTTTCAGAAAACGAAGTGCGTTATAATCCTCTGTTGCCAATCTACCCAATATCGTTGTTGCCAACATTCGGGCTTGATAGGGTTCGTGCTTTAACAATTCAAGAGCAAATTCAAAACACTGTTCTTTTGAGTATGTAGAAAGGATTTCGTCGGCTCCATCAATGATGTGCTGAAAGCCATGCTCTATTTCTGAAATTTTACTTAATATATAATCTATGCTCATTACTAAATTGATAATTCCTTTAAGATTCTCATAAAACATTTTCCTATCAACACTTCGTTGGAAATTTCGGAAAACGCCAAAGGCGTTAATTCTTTCCGATAGTTAGGACTTAATTTCAACCATATACCAGAGAAATCTTTAAGCAAAGGGGAATCCTTAATAGTTTTTGTACACCAACCATCAGGTTCGGAAAATTGTTGTTGGTCGTGTATAAAAAGTTCTTGGAAATCATATCTAAAATCTGCTGATTGGATATAGTTAGAGCATTTATCATCGTTTATCAAATAATATAAATCATAGAAATGACGGATTTTAGAAGATAGCGATTTGACACTGTTCGCTTCAAATGAGAAGCGAAACAATGAAACCAATTTCTCCACAATCGTTCTCCGTTTGTCTAAAACATTGATTGAGAAAGGTTTCAAATCGTATTGTTCTATCAAATCTATCCTGCCAATAGTTAAAAGATACTCTGTTAGAAACGAACTGACATCCTGATTGGTGTATGGATATGGGTTTGCATAGGTATTGACCTCGATTAGAATCCGTCCTGCTTTCACTGCGGAAGAAGTTAGTCCAACCAAGTTTGGATATTGATAAATTGCCTTGTAGAAGCGAGAACCTTTACTTGTTACATTGGGCACGACAAGTTCTTCTAAGTCGGCTGCCATATCTTTTGCAAGTCGTTTGATAAATGTTTTCAGTTGATTCCCTGAAAAAGAATCTGCATCAATAACAGCAATATCTATATCCTCAGAGTAATTATCACAACTTGCGATAAATTCTCTTATCGCAAGTAAAATATTATCCAAAGTACGACTTTTGCACGACTGATTATTAATTGCTTATCAGGGATACTTTTTGCCATCACTTTGGATAATATTACTACCGTCCTAAGTTTTTTAACCAACTTTTCAGTTCAGAATCAGATTCCCATGAAGGTTTGTTATCTTCCTCTTGTGGAAGGATTGAAGTATATGTTTTCTCCAAAGCTTCCCGCTTTTGTTTGGAGTCTGCACGTGCATATACTTCAGTTGTCTGGATTGACACATGACCTAAAATATCTCTTATATAAACGAGATTCACTCCTGCCTGTAACAGATGCATAGCTTTACTATAGCGAAGACAGTGAGGACTGATTTTTTCAGGGATGAGATTTTCTGTGGCAGTTCTGGCCATCGTTGCATAGTTTTTTAAGATATAGGTTATGCCTGCTCCTGTCAGTTTTCCTCCACGACCATTCTGAAAGAGAGGGCGCTGATTCATTCTCAGTTCAAGCAGATGGTTTTCTTCCATATATTTGCGTAGGATTGATACTTGGGCATCTTGGATGGGCACCAATCTTTTCTTGTTTCCTTTGCCAAAGAGTGTTACATAGTATGGCTTGGACAAACAGACATCAACCGGTCTAAGGTCTATGAGTTCCTGTACTCTGGCTCCGGTTTCATACAGCAGGGAGAGCATGGCGAGGTCTCTACGCCCCCGCATGGTAGTCTGCGGTATATGCGCTAACAATTCTTTGACAGCATCCATCGTCAGATAATTCATGGTACCCTTGATTGCCTTTTTCATCTTGACACCAAGTATTTCCTGCCATTGATATAGGCGCGTGACATCCTCGTACTGCATATATCGGCAAAAAGCATGGATTGCAGCCAGCCTCTGATTCCTGGTCGATACAGAACTGGACTTGTCTGTTTGCAACCAGTTCAAATAGTCAAGGACATTTTTGCGGCCCATATGTTCAAGTGTAAGTTTCTCAGCATCCACTTTTCTCTTAACCCTCATAAAGTCAAGATAAGAAGCGAATGCGGTTCCATATGAACGCAATGTATTGGAGCTTACACCTCGTTCAGCCGAGAGATATTCAGTAAAGAATCCCCTCAGAAATTTAGCAAAGTCATTCTTCGTCATATTCTCTTACCATTTTTTCAAGTGAGGGGAATACATAAGATGATATGGCACCGATTTGCAGGTTCAGTTCAGGGAACATCTCAGAGGTTAGACGTATATAGGACTCTGTTCCCAATAAGGTTTTATGCCCCATAAACACGGAAAGGATCGGGAGCAGGCAATACATGTCCTTACCAGACTTTACCTGCTTCATTAGAGAATGGACTGCAAAAGTGTGTCGCAAATCATGAACTCTTGGACCACGGTTTCCTCCAATAAAAGGAATATCACACAATTTGAGTATTTTCCTGAACCACTTGTAAGCAGTACCTTTCAGTACCCTTCCTCCTGTATGTGAAATGAACAATGGCGATTCTTTGTGCCGTATGCTCTTGAGAGGCATCCTGTCTCTGTAGGATATATACTGGTGTAGTACAGCTTCCAAAGAAGGCGTAATGGGAACAATACGTTGCCGTTGGTTTTTCGATTTTCTGATGAGTATCGTACCCTTTTCAAGGTTGACATCCTCAATGTTCAAATTCAGAGCCTCGCCTATCCTGATTCCGGTAGCATATAATACACGGAATAAGGTGGGCATGGAAAACAGACATAAGGTGGGTTGAATGTTATGGAAGCGGAGGCTGTCTGCTGCAATAAAAAAACGTTCTATCTCCTCATGGGTGAAAATCCTTGGGATAAAGGACTTGTCTTTCTGCCTTGGCATGGGAGGAACATAGCAGACAAATCCGCAATGACACATATACCGGGAAAACTGACTTATTATGGACCATTTATCATACAGCGTCCTCTCGCTGTCATTCAACCGGCTTTCACGCCATGCCTTCACCAGTTCTTTAGTCAAGACTGGTTCGTGTAGGGGCATGATACGATAAATTTCGTCAAGCTCTTTGAATATGTACTCTATCTTGGATATTGTAAACCCCATCGCTGCTTTCATTTTCACAAAACTTGTAAAATAAGGAGCGAAGATACTCTTGAAGGTATAATTAATCATAGAATGCCCCTCCTTTCTGTAAATAAAAAGCTTCGTCAACTAAAGGGGTTTCAAGAACACATTCACGCAAGTTCACAATGTCCACCCGGAGATATTCCATTGTGGTCTGCGTACTCTCGTGCCCTAATATACCTGATATGACAGGTAAGGATGTCCCTTGGCGGAGCATATTGCTGGCAAGTGAATGACGCATGGAGTGAGGCCCGAACCTGCGACTGGATATGTCAATTCCCGAGGACTGCATTATTCTTGTAATCACACCATTCAGACTGATGCGTGTCATAGGACGGTATGGTGCCGATGCCGTTAAGAAGACTTCTTTTAGATGGGATTTCGGACGGGAGTCTCTTGCATAGGTGACCAATGCCTCTCCAATTTCCCTCAGAAGTGGAAGTTCCATTGGGGCTTTAGTTTTGTATTGGTAAAGGGTGATTTTGCCATTGTCCCAATCTATATTGTCCCATGTCAATGAGGCTATGTCTGAGACCCTCAATCCCAGTCGTGAAGCAAGGAGGAAGATTGCGTAATCACGTTTACCGACTGCCGATGACTGTTCTATAGAACCTTCTATTTGCTTGATTTCATCGCAACTGTAAACAGAAGGCAGTTTCTCGTGTTGCGGAAAATTGTTTCTTGTAAGCACATAACTAAGATTTGTTGATGTCATCCCTCTTTCATATAGAAAGGAGCAAAACTGCCGGATGGCATAGAAGTGTTCGCTTTTACATATCTGCGCATGATCAACAAATTCCACAATGACTTTCTCTGTTATACCACATATGCTATCAATTCCTTTTTGACTGAGACCAGCTATGAAGTAACTCAATAGACGCCTGTGGTTATGGATTGTCGGCTCGCACCGTCGCTGTTCCCGTAAAAAGTCGAGATGTTGGAGAACTGCGTTGCCTATTTCTCCATCAAGAGGAAATTCGTGAAGCTTGACTATTCTTCGGCGAATTATTCCCGTTTGCATAAATTCCGTCAAAAGATGTATGCTCCTGCGATGGGCTCGTTGCGTAGAAGCTGCCAATCCCGGCAAGACATCTGCGAGAAATGACGTTCCAACTTCTGGAGAAAACTGGGTTGTCCCAGTTTTGTGCATGTACGTGACAATACCTTTCTGCCACCTTCGTTGATGCGTTTCAATACATTTCTCATCATAGCCATCCAAACGCATCTGCAAAACGCAATTGGCTATTAGAGAGTTGATTTCTGTACTTTTCATGTTACATTGAGAACACCATTTGAGGTGCACAAGTACAAAGTAACACAAATATTATCTGATAATATTATCAAAAGTGTTATTGATAATCAAATAAATGGAAATATATATCTATTAGCACTTTGGATAATATTTTACTTGTGATAAGAGTAATTATCACAACTTGCGATAATTTTTCAGAAGATATCGATGTTGCAATAGCCGAAGCATGGACATTGAGCGGTAATCAGTTGAAGAACCTCATCCGCAGAACAGCCAAGAACATGACCGCAAGATTGGAAGAAATAGTTATCCCTGGAGTAACCAGCAAAGGTTCTCACTATCACAAGGCATTTTATGCATATCCACGAGCCGTCGCAACCGAACAGATTGGAGCAATAAAGGCAGGTCAACTTTTGGTGGAGATTAACTCTTTTGCCAATCCATACCCCTCGCAAAAATGCACATTGAGCAGTTTCCTGACAGACTTCATCATCCAAAGTGGTAATGAAAGTCTGATTGAGCAATACGAAATGCAACCATTCGAAGTCATCGTCCTCGATAAACGACGCACGTTGATAGAGAAACTGGTGTCATTGCTCCGTTGTTCCCTTGCTGACAATCCTATGCCAGAGCTGTCTGCTAAGATTCGCCACTTCTATGATCTCTATTTCCTTCTGCATGACACTGAGACTCACACCTATTTACAAAGTGAAGACTTCAAAGCAGACTTGAAGGCATTGTTCGACCACGATCAGCAGGAATTTGAAAAGCCCGATGGGTGGCAAGGCAAGACGATGGGTGATTCTCCTTTGCTGGCAGATTTTCATGCAGTATGGAATAATCTGCAGTCCCTTTATTTGCGAGAATTGCCAGACTTGGCCTATCAAGAGATTCCTTCGGCTGAGGAAATCGAAGATAGTCTTATTACCATTCTTTCAACCATAAAATAGCAGAGCGTATGAATATCAAAAGAAATATCATCTTTGCCCTTGAAGGGAGAAAGAAAAACGGTGTGGCTATAACCGAGAATGTACCTATCCGCATGAGGGTGAACTATTCTAGACAACGTATTGAGTTTACTATGCCCTATCGTATTGATGCTGCTAAGTGGGATGCTACCAAGCAAAGAGTAAAAAATGGTTGCACCAATAAGTTAAAGGTTCCTGCGTCTGAAATAAATGCGGAGTTGACACGGATCTACACGTTGATTCAGGATATTTTCAAGGAATTCGAACTACAGGAGTTGATGCCTACCACAGAGCAACTGAAAGGCGTATATACATCAAGGAGCAAAGTTGAAGCCCCCAAGACCGAAGAACTTATTCACCAGAAGACATTCTGGGAAATCTACTATGAGTTTACCGAGGAAAATGGCAAACTGAATGATTGGACGAAGGCCACTTTTGAGAAATTCGCGGCTCAAAGGAACCATCTCCACGATTTCAATCCCAATATTTCATTTGATGATTTCACAGAGGAGGGTTTGAACGACTATCTGGAATTCCTCGGTCATCAATTGAAAATGCGAAATAGTACAATTTCTAAACAAGTTGGTTTCCTGAAATGGTTTTTGCGGTGGAGTATGAAAAAAGGATACTATCAAAATGCTGCATTCGAAACATACAAGCCCAAGTTGAAGAACCCTGACAAGGCAATTATTTTCTTAACTCGGAAAGAGCAAGAGCAATTACGTGACTATCAGATTCCTGGCAGCAAGCAATATCTTGAACGTGTGCGTGATGTGTTTTCATTCTGCTGTTTCACGGGCCTGAGATATTCAGATGCATACAATCTCCGCCGAAGTGATATTAAGGATGACCACATAGATATAACAACAATCAAGACTACAGACCATCTGAAGATTGAACTCAACAAGCACAGCCGTTCTATTCTTGACAAGTACAAGGATGTGCCGTTTAAGAACGACAAGGCTCTGCCTGTTATCAGCAATCAGAGGATGAATGAATATCTGAAGGAGTTATGTGAACTGGCTGGTATAGATTCTCCAGTACATATTATATATTATCGTGGACAGCAGCGTATAGACGAGACCCGTCCAAAATATGAGCTGATGGGTACACATGCTGCTCGTCGAACCTTTATTTGCAATGCCATCCTTCTTGGCATACCGGCAAATGTTATTATGAAATGGACGGGGCACAGCGACTATAAGGCCATGAAGCCATATATTGATGTCGCCGACGAAACAAAGGCCAGTGCAATGTCTAAGTTTGACTTAATGTAAAAGACGATTATGATTATAGAGCCAGAAAAGTATTTTCAATCCACTATTCCAAGGTTGCACACGCTGTGGAATGGTAAGGACCGGGACTTTAGCCATCATGCTATAGCAGGTTTCCAACATTTCATTTCTGCTTACCAAGACAAAAAACTCGTTGTACTAATCACAGATGAAACCAATGATAAGCTACAAGCATACTATGAAGCAAATATTAGACAGAATAGTAATGTGTCGTTATTGGAATTGTCTCGTGCAGGTCGCTGGTATGCTAATGGATTTATCTCTGCCTACAACTTCTGCGAACAATATGAGAAGGAACATCCATCGGCTAAGGTCGATTTTGCTTTTTATGCTGATAATCTTGAACAAACAAACGAGACGAATTCCACCTCAGATAATGACCTTAACCGCAATTACATCGTAAATATCGGTCGGATAGAAGGTGTTCGCTTTTATCTTAAAGAGCAAGGTTCATCAGACATAAAAGATGATTCCCAACCATCATCAAGTCCACAAGTAGAAGAAACTAAGGATGAAAAAGCACCCATGGTCAACTCCACAGGATTGACACTGAGCCAGAACCTCATTCCTGCTTCTTCAAATCTACGTGTTATTAATGCAATCGAAAGAATATTAGAACAACACAGGGGCAGTAGATCCCAAAGAACAATTGTTGGCTATTGTATTATCGCTATACGCAATATTGCCAAACCTGAGGCTACAGACGACATTTTGACGAAAGCTTTCAAGAACGACTATTTCCCTGAAGATGATATTGACAACTTTTCTGCTTCGATATACCGGGTGCTAAGAGCTTATAGCAACAAGGATTCTAAAAGGGTATGTAATCCTGATGAAAGATGGGAAACCAAAAAGAATCTACCTTGCAGAGCATCAGGACAGAAATATGTAAAGCAATGTTAGGTATATAATCGTTAACCCATTGTCACATATTATACTAATAAGGTGTATCTTGGCAACATCAAGATATGCCTTTTTTGTTGACATACAGACTTAATTCTCAAATAAAGCCTCAATGTAATCATCCAAACCAAATTCATATCCAAAGGGTGTTCCAAATCTTCCAAACGGTTATCCAAACAATCGTGCAAATCACTGAGTATCAAAAGATATTTGGTGGTTTTTCTTTTTAATATCCACACTAACTTTGCAATCGAAAACGTGACGCAAAAGTACGAGCTGCGCCATGTATGGCAAAGAAAAGATGAGTCTCGTACCTCATCTTGGAAGCCAGAATTGCTTAAATACATGAATATGCAATTAGAAGAATTATTGAAGAAGCCGTTATGGCAGATGACTGGTGAGGAGTTCTTGTTCCTACAGGATTTATCTCATCAAGGGGTGAACTATGTATCAGCTCCCATAGCAGAGTCACCCCGAAAGAAGTACGAATATGGCATCCGAGGTATCGCTAAGATTTTCGGATGCTCAATTCCGACAGCCAACCGCATAAAGAAGAGCGGAAAGATAAATGCTGCCATCACTCAGGTTGGCCGCAAAATCATTGTAGATGCAGACCATGCACTGCAATTGGCTCAAGACAAAAGCTTATGCAATAAGAAAGGATGTAAGTAATGTCAGAACACACCAAGTCTTTTGAAGGAAACGAACAACCCGACTTCCTTTCCATCATCAACTCCGAGGTAGAGAAGGTGGAGCCTATTAACAAGGTTCCACCCACTCCCTCTGTCGTACAATCCCCACCTCTTGGTCTTCCAGAGCCATTGCCATCTCCTTCTGATAAGCCCAAAGAGGAGCTGCACCTGAAAGCATCGACCTTCGCAGAGCCAGTGCTGCCTATTGATTGGTTGTCCGAACCGGTGCAGGAGTATATCCGTATTGTTTCAGAATCCTACGGATGTCCGCAGGAGTATGTATGGTTAACAGCCTCTATACCGCTGGCATTGCGGCAGGGAAAAAGGTACAGCTCGTTACCAACCCTTATACTAACTATCCCTGCGACTTTTTCTGCATGGTGGGTAAACCCAGCCGTAACAAGACTGGCCCTTTGAAAGAAGTTACACGTCCATTGCGCGAGCAGGATAAAGCCAACTTTGCCAAGTACCCAGAAGAAAAAAACGCTTATGACCAGCGCAAGCACGAAGATAAGAACTACAGCGGAGAGCTACCTATATTCCATCAATGGGTTGTTGGCGACAGTTCGCCCGAATCCCGTAATGCCCTGCTTGCACGAGGTGATATGATTGGTGTTGTGGCCGACGAACTGAAATCGTTCATTGATTCCTTTGGCCGTTATAACAAAGGTGGTAATGGCTCAGGGGCTGAAATATCACAATTGCTTTCCATTTGGTCAAACGTCGGCTTTACCATTAACCGGAAATCAGAGGAGACCAAACTGATTGATGATCCAGCCATGAGCATCAACGGCGGCATACAGCCAGAACTGCTTGGCAAGACCTTCGGCACCGATGCCTTGATGGATTCGGGGTTCACCCAACGCTTCCTCTTTGCCTGTCCCGACAAAGTCCCATTTATAAAGTGGGGCGACCGCAAGTTCATGACACTGGAGGTGCGAGAGAGCTGGACTGGCACCATCGGTAAGTTGTTCAACATGCATCCGTTAACCCTCCTGCTGTCCCATGAAGCAGACTCTCTTTATTCTGACTATGCCGATGCCAATGACATGAGGGCTGATGCAGAGGAGGATTGCTATATCGGTGGCATGAGACAGAAGATGAACATTCATGTGTTGCGTCTGGCTATCATGGCACACCTGCTGTCTGACCATTGGAATGAGCCTGTTATCACGGGCGAAGGGATGGAATATGCCATCCTCCTTGCCGACTACTTTACTCGCATTCATATCGAGCGCATATATCCTTTGTTACGAGGCTCGGCGGCCACACAACGTCCGATGACCAACGGTGACCTGCTTCGGGCTGTCAACCGACAGTTCAAAATCAAGTCTCAAAACGCCCTTGCCGAAGCTCTTGGCATTTCTCAGCAATATGTCAATAAAACTTTAAAGGAACAATGATGGTTGTAGTTGTAGATATACGAAAAAGTCTATGGATAAAGGGCATAAGCCTACAACACCCCTACAACCAAAAGTGTTTGGTCTCGTATGTCGGTTTTCATGCAAATGGTTGTACCCTTGTTGTGGCATTAAGCCCTTTATTTACAAGGCTTTCGAATCAATTACAACTACAACAACAAATTTTAATTTTAAGGAACTATGATAAGTCTACTTGATACTAAGATTAGCTATTACAGCAATATAAAAGACAATGTCGGCACGGAAATCTCCCTGCGCGACTTTCTCTTCTGCGACAAGTACAAGGAACAGATAGAGCATATCCGTTCCATACCAGATGAAGAACAGCAAAAAAGCCTGAAGAAACAGTTGCCTCTGGCTACCATCTCAGGCACATTTGCTCCTACCCGTAAGGCTGAAAACCTCGTGGCCCACTCAAACCTTCTTTGTGTTGACATCGACAAGAAGTACAATATGGGTGTGACTTGGTTTGATAATCTCAAACATGAGTGGCACAACATTCCCCAGATACTTTATGCTGCCCATAGTGTCCGTGGCGAAGGTTGGTTTGCCATCTTCCATATCGCCTATCCTGATAAGCACAAGGAACAGTTCGAGGCTTTACAGTGAGACTTTGCCAACAGCGGATTGGTTGTTGACAAATCCTGCAAGGACGTGAGCCGGATGCGTACCATCTCCTACGACCCTAATCCGTATGTCAATGAGGCTGCAACATTATATAATAAGGTGTGGGTGGAACCGAAACCAACAATCCATATCCCTTATAGTAGTGGTGACGATATAGCACAAGTCGAGAAGTGTTGCCATATCATTGCTGACCGTGGCATCGATATCACGTCCACCTATGATGACTGGTTCCATGTAGGTGCAGCCTTGGCATCACTCGGTGAGCGTGGGCGTAAATTGTTCCATTTGGTCAGCTCGCAAAATGCGAAGTACAAGGCAGCTGAGACAGACAAGAAGTTCGATAACTTCTTGCGTAATGTCAGTAGTATAAACATCGGTACATTCTTCCATATCTGTTCGCAGTATGGAATTAATTGGAAGTAGGGCAGATTATGAAAGCGAAGATGATAAGTTTCGACAATGCGTTCTTCAAATATCTCAGTGGTTTCATCTGGTTTGACCAAGACCGACTGGAAGCATTGATGAAGCGATACCCCATTGGCGTAACGGAACAAGGCGAACCGATATTCTGGCACATCAACGCGGAGAATAAGATTACCAATGGTCATATCCTCACAATGGGTAGCGAAACGAGCAAGGTCTATGATGATAGCTGGTACTATCAAGATGGGCGACCGACTTGCTTGTTTGGTGAGCATTTGCTTGGTACCTTCCCCAGCCAGACACTTGCGTTGGTGTCGGATGAAATGACTGCTGCTATCATGAGTAGTTTTCCCCACTCCCTACGTTTAGCTGGCTACAGGAAAAGGAAAAGCGACTCCCACCCATTTGCTTCCACTTGTAGGAAACTCTTTGGTCGTGTTTCCTGACAAAGGTGAGTACTGCAAATGGAAAGAAACGCTGCAAGCAGTTCCCAATCTTCAGTTTTATGTCTCTGATGTGATAGAGAAAGCACAAGGCGATTGCCACACCATTGCCCAGATAATTCTCAGTCAGCAACCCTTGCGACCGACCGAGGCAGAAGCTGCTCTGATAAGAATGGAGGAAGCCAATCCTAACGTTGCATTGCTCGTCAAGGCACTCGACTTGGAGGTGGTGGGCTTTTCACCCATCAGTGATAATGTAAAGAATGAAACACCAAAAACGAAGACTGCTTCGAAAGAGCCGAAAGAGAATGCTGTCATGCAATCAATCCTGTTGGCTCAGGAAGAACGATGGCACGGCAGGAACCCAGAATGCCACAAGTGCCATCTCTCGCATGAGGGCATCAACGGCACCTTTTGTAGCAAATTGCATCGATACGTGGAGCATGGAAAAGGTGACTGCGGCATAGAAGCCGAGATTCCTCCTGCTCCTGAGTAAATGCTACGCCGAGAGGGATTATCGAATAATCCCATAACATAATATGGACTTTTAGATTCGCACGCTCCCTTAAAAAGTCCCATTATGCTCTCCGAGGGTTGGTCCACCGCTATACAGTAGTGTTGTCGCACATGGCAAGAACCAGAAGCTAAACGCATCTGTGAGGGAGTGACTCTCTCCCTCAACCCTCCACTCAGGTTCCATCCGAGACCCAATAAACATCCATCCATTAACTTAAAATATTAGAACATTATGTCAAAAGCAAGATACAACGTCCCCCGTGCCGCCATACATGTTGGCGCACCAGCAAAGTCTTTTTCTGCTGCGGAAGACTACGAGTCTGAACGTCGCGGATGGGACGAGAATACTTATCGTCTAAAGAACCAGGACATCAACAACCACTATGATTTCTCACGCAAGCATCTCAACTTTGAGATTAACAACAAAGGCGAAATCGTTCCCCTTTGTTCAGATCCCATGCCACTTCATGAACGCTTGCAGAAGCGTCTTGATGAACTCGATTTCAAACCCTACATGGACAAGAACAATCCATTGGGAATCTCCGACAACAGTCCAAACTGTACCGTCGGTATTATCGTCAGTGGTGACCGTAATGTACTGACCCGACTCGCCTTTGGTGACCAAGATGTGGACTTCACCCTGCAAAAGAGTAATGCCCATGTCGTGCTGAAGCAAGGTATCAAAGATTGGGCATTGGACACCTACCATTGGGCATGTGACCGATGGGGTGCAGGGAACATCATCGGTTTCGATGTTCACCTTGACGAGACTACACCCCATATACATATCCAGACCATACCTGTTGCAAAGACCAAAGCCAGAGGTCGTGCATCAGTTAAGTATGTGCATAAGGACGACAAGTCGAAGATACTCTCCCATAAGGAATGGAAGGAACTGCCTGAAGAAATCCCCTCGAACTTCGTAAGAACAGAAGTCGAACGGAGGGAAAAGGAATGTGTGTCGTATGCTCGTGTATGGGGCGAGGACAAAGATGCAGTAGGAAAGACCTACTACCAGATGCACACTGACTACTACAACGAGGTTGGAAGAAAGTACGGACTGGAGCGTGGCGATGACATTGCCATGCTGCCAGGTGAGGAACGACGTGAGCGAGTCCACAAGAACAAGGCTGTTTTGGAAGCAGAACGTCAGGCAAAGGATGCTATCGTCAGGACCCAGATGGAAAATGAACGTATGGAAGGTCAAAAGGAGAAGATGGCAAGTGAGGTGCAGGACATGAGAAAGCAAAAGGAAAGTCTGGAAGGAGAGGTGGATAAGATGGAAGGTCAGATACGGAGTGTAGAGCAGCAAAAGAGAGACTTGGAAGGCAGTGTCTCACAACTGGAAGAATATGCTGCGGCATTGGACATCAAGGAAGAAGACCTGATAGTACCAACCTTGAATACTAATCTTCTTGTGAAAAATGCTTGGGATGATATAAAAGAAGAACTGGCAAAGCCCATCCCGACATTCGGGCATAAAAAATGGAAAAAAGAACGCAAACAGGCGATAAAAACCATCCTTACCGAATTGCAGACCGCACTCATGGAAGCCAAGGAAGCCCATAATAAGGATATTCTGAAGTTGGGCAAGTCGCTCTTCAACAAAGCAATGAAGGAGGCAGGGGCTATTATCGAACAGAACAAGCAACTGCAAAAGGAGAACGCCCGATTGATCGAAGAAAACAATGGACTCAAAAAACGGATTGCTTCGATTGACGAGAATGCCATCATCCGGCTACGGGACAAGAAGGATGCAGAAATCAAAGACTTGCAGAAGCAACTTGGCAAAGCCGAATCTGAGGCTGTTCGTTCAGACAATAAGGCATACAGTGAGCACAAACGAGCCGAAAACGCAGAGAGCCAAGTCCGAGAAATGTTTGACATTCCCGAAATCAAGGAAATTTGGGAGAACATTCAGCAGAACAAGGAAGCCTTCAGGAAGCAGATTGACAAATGGATTAAAGATGGCGTTGCAGCTATCAAGGATTATGCAGATGGAAAAAACAACGACTTCCAACCAGAGCAGGGCAACGCTGTTGCATGGGGCATCATCGCCGAGGCATTTGAGTGTGGTCTTGACCCAGCTGATGAAAAACAACGCAGGATAGCTGCTGCCTATCTGTTAGAGCAAGTGTCGTGGACTGGCATCTCATCAGATTTCAAAATTAGTATTACCGCTTCCCGTACCCAACAGCTCTGTGATGCGATGACGGTTTCCAAAGATTTGATGCAGAACCTGCTTCTCATGGCAGGAGGAAGGGGAGGTATCGGTGTTGGCGGTGGAGGTTCCACCTGTGAATTGACCAATTGGGATGGCACGAAGAAAAATACTGGATGGGGAATTTAAGTGGTGTCTTTTTACTCACAACCACATTGGCGAAACGCCAATGTGGTTTGCCTTCTGGTAGAGATTAGCGATAAATTCCATTCCCACGCCATAATATATTGGTTATCGTTCAACATTATATGATCTGTAACCTTTTTCAGAGGTCATAATACCCCTTGAATTTTGTGCCAGTTGTGCTGCTTATCTTGTCATCGAACCATGGTGCGTGGTAATCATAGCTCCATCCATTAGATGTGCGTTTTAGATTATCTACTATCAGGAATCCAAATTCTCTGCGCAACATAAAAATTTTATCATGCCAAAGGGAGAATTCCTCTATGGGTGTTTCTCCATTCAAATATACGGCAGCAATACTTCTAATTCTATCTATACTTCTCTGATTCAAAACTTCAGCATTAAATCTTTCAATCTGGCTATCCATCAATGGTAAAATATCATTGATTTCTTCTTGCCCCTTCCATAGTTCAAGCGTATTGAGAACCAGCTGTGGCATAAGACAGTCCTGTTTGTCATATCCGAAGAAACACAAGGCTGAAAGGGTGTCTATGGTTGCATCGTTGAGTAATTCACGGATTTTCCGATTTCTCAAAGTGTCAGCATCAGGAAGCTTGTTCGAATATAACGAAAGAAAGTATCCTGCACATTTTATGAAAAATTCCCTTACTTCGGCAGGTTTTCTGACGACTTGACCATATTTATTCATCATGAAGATGATTGCTCGTGCGGCCACAGCAATAGATGAAGCTGCATTGAGGCCAGACACAGCTTGTAGGCATTGGCGACTAACGGCCTTGTTATAATCTCCATAGATGCTTGTATCTTTTGTTTTCTCTTGCAGGAAACTTAGCATCTTCTTTAAAAAACTAACGACATCATTTCGCATCTTCGTAGCATCACTTGCTTCGGAAGATTTACGGTCAAAGTCTTTTTCTTTCTCATCATCGCCTTTGGAACCCTCGTCATCAATTTCAAGAAGGTCATCGTCGGTGTCCTCTATCTCCTCATTCTTAAACAAGACTTGTCGAAGATAACCAAGTATTCTGATGCCTGAATGCATACTAATACTCAGTGCGCTATCTTTCAAGACATTAAACCTGTCACTTGTAACAGCAACATCTTCCTGCTCGTCAGAGGTCGTGTTGTCAGCCGATTTTACTCTTTTTGACATCTTCTTAGCATCATCAAATTCAATGTACCCAAGTATGTGACTAAGATTTTCCAACAGGTCTGGATCGTCAAGAAGTCTTGAAAGTTTCCTCCGCTTGGGATCGGGATTACCTCGTTCTACATTCACTTCTCGAACCACAAGCACCCGGTTGGATATTTCTGTTTCATTGTTCATCAGGACTGCAATATTCAGATTAGCTATTTCCACATCAGCAATATTAATTGACATGTCCTGTCTGGTGATGATATTCTTTTGGTAAATTATGCTTTGGTGGCTGTCAAGCAATATAAGTTCGCCTTTAATTCCGTCCTTGCTAAATTGGAGTCTCAACTCATCGTTTTGCTCTTCACAGTACACGAACTTTACTTGTAGCTTATTTGGATCCTTTTCAATTTGCCTTGGTTTAATAATACTTTTTCTCTCTTCTTGAGTGAGAGCTGTGTATTTCAGTCCCAATTCGGCTATATAATTTCTCTGTGTGTTACAATGAAGAAGAATACATACTTCGTCATTGAATGCATAATTGCCTGTTCCCAGTGCCATGTTGCCTGCATTCGCGCTACCACAAAGTAACCACGTTTCATCTTCTGCTTGCAACTCAAAAATTTTCGCATGTAGAGGATTCGATGACTCCGCCTTGCAAAAAACAGTAGATGTATCTGTTTTCAATAAGGAGTAAGGAGCACTTTGCCTTTCCAAGTCAAGAATGCACTGCATCTCTTTAGGTGCAAGTTTGTTTTTAAGCGCAGACAATGCGTCGCCTTCAGCATCGTAGAAAGGGGCGATAACTTTAATACTGACAATTCTCTTATCACCTATTGATAATAATAACTTATCCAGAATAGTAGATTCTGCCGTGTTATAGAGCAAAGCACATTCCTCTCCAGATGATAGCAAGACGGTACTATCAGTTGTCTCTTGGTGTAGCCAAGGGCTTTGCTCTGACATCCAGTCGATTTGTCGTGACACTAAAGATGATGTTTGATTTGCGGACTGAGAGAGATACTTCCACGCTTGATAGAACAAGGGATAATGAATCGAATGATTACCCTGGACGTGAAAAGCGTTCCAAACCTCATCATTATTGGCAAGTCCACTATATGTAAGGTTTCCGCTGCCGACTATCAAAGAACCTTCCTCCTCACCAAAAAGAAGTACCACTTTAGGATGAAACACACCAGAATAAAAATTTTCCTTCCTGAAAAGTGTGTAATTATATTGAGTTACGCGATGGCACTGATAGTTAGAATCTGAAAGAAGCTGGTCATACATACTTGCATCCATCAACACGACTACATTGGTTATACCCAATTTTCGCAGTGTCGAGAGATATACAGCCTCAAAATATATTGGGTCGAAGCTATATGTGGTCAGCAAGGCCGAATGATAGACATTGGTTCGGTCTCCCAGCAGCTTTATTATATTCTGTCTTTCAATCATCTTGCAATCGTTCTAATAGTTCTAACCCTTTGTCTGTTACCTGGTAGCCATCAATCAGGCCCAGGTCTGTCGCATAGTTTCTCAGCGTATCAATACGTGGTGAACTGTGAGTCGCGCTATATGTAGCAATGCCTCGTACATGGCCGTTTTCAATTGTCAATTTCTGAGTAGGAATGCCGTTCTGACTAAACTTCCTCATGGACTCAGAATAATGGTTGTATATGATGCTTTCAGTAAGGAATTTCTTGATGAAGAGGAAGGTGCTGCAATTCAGACTTTTCTCTGTATCATCAAAGGTATCCAATGCATCGTTGCTTACACTTCGGAAGAAAGATCTGATAATGGACTTGCATTCTTTATACGAAGGGTTCCTTTTGTAGTTGTCCAAAATAACGTAAAAGGCATGTGCCATTTTTTCTTCTGGCTCTTCTACAGAATCCCATCTGCCGAGCAGTTCACCTATTGAGGTGTTAGCGGCACCGAGGTTCTCGCAAACTTCGGCAGCCAGTGTGGAAGAGAAATCATCAATATTCTCCCATTGACCAGGTTTTGTGCTCTCATTTAATCTGTTAAGAAGTACGTCGAAGATATTGAGGGCTTCATATTGACGGCTGTCATTCAGGTAATAAGCATACCATCCAACAGCGGCAGTACTTCTTTCTGAGCCATTGTTATAGCTGTCATACACATATTTGGCAAATTCCAATTCTGAGAAATTGCTCAACGAGAATGCTCTCATGTATGACAACAAAAGCCTTAAACTATCCTTGCGAAGTTTACTTTCGGCAAGAGACGAAGGCTTGTCATTTTGTAGCAGCAGGTTAAGTAAGAGATTGCGCTCATTGTTGGCAGGCATGTTGTGACTTTGAAAAAAAGGCTCCAATAAAGCAAGTTGTTTCCTCGTCACTATTCCTGAGTGAACAGAATCAAAGAACAGTTTACTCATTTCGGAACCAACACTTTGTTGAAAAGCATCGGCCAGTTCCTCTCCACTGATATAATCTTCCGATTTAGGCGTAACATTGTAAAGGCTCGTATTATCCTCCAATGACGCTATAATTCCCATTTCCTGCAAAGAAGCAGCATAGTAGGTGCCAAAAGCTCCGAATGAGCCTTTCCAATACCCACCGACAGGCTTACCCTTTGGCATTGCATCTTCATTGAAGTTAATAAGTTCTTCACCTTTTGCTACAATATCAGATGCTCGTGTAATACCAGGTACTCCACCGCTGTTATCACTTTGCGCGTGAATCAGAGCCATCAAGAGTTCTGACATTCTAATGTGCCTCTGCAGGTCAGCACGTTTAGCTTCTGTCCTGCCTTCGTAGAACCTTTTCAGAAGCCAGCAATAGAAACTGTAGTATCTAATTCTGAGGGTCACAACATTAAGACCGGGCAATAGTGTTGTAAACAGTTGCTCAGAAGCCGTTCGGATTCCCAAAGGGTTTAGTCCTACACTTAGTGGCTTGTTGTCTCCCATGAAGGGAGAGTAATGCGCATCTCCTTTTAGCATACTACAGAGAGGGTTTAGAATGCAAGTTAATAGTACATTTCAATATAGCTGTAAGCCTTCTCGAACACCTCGTTGTCCTTAATCTGGTACTTTATCCAAAGGATAGAACGAAGTTTCTTCTTAATCTCTCGACGTGCCGTTACACTCTTGAATGCATCGTTGAACTGTCGGATGATATTAACGACTTCATTGTCAATATCGTTCACAACCTGTTCTACGATGAAAGGCGTATCTTCTGTCTTGATACTTTGGAAAAGGTCTGTCAAGGCTGCTCTTGCTTGCTCACGCTTATCTTTCGGCTGTTCTATTTCCTTTTCGGCTTCAAGCAGTTCACGAGCCATCTGGAGTAGTTGCTTCAGATATTCAATGCTGGTGATTAAGTTTTGTTCCATCTTTTCGCGAAGTTCATCTAGTTTCTCGGCAAACTTCTTAAACTTTGGGTTGTTCTTATGCTCACCCAGACGTATCTTCAGCATTTTCTCCACCTCGACAATCTTTTTCTCCCTCTTCTTTTCGTCATCCAATACAGAGTTGATGACTTCTGCATCCACAACCAGGTCTTCAAGCGGAGTGCCGATGTCGATGGTGTCAATATTGTTGTGAATAATCTCAATGGTCTTGGCACCAAGTAGCGTCCAAATCAGATTACCTCCACTTACAGGGCGCACACTCTGATAAACTTGTGCCATCCAAGTGTAATCATTGGAGTATGGGGCAAGGAATTCGTCTGGTGAGATGATTTCCCATGCTTTTGAAAGTCGTGCGAAGTGACGAGCAAAATTCGTTTTTACATCTTCTTCTTTCAGACATTGTTGTGCCGCAGTCAATCCTTCCCATCCACCAATGGTGCGGTCAACACCGGGGAAGAACTGCAAACACTCCTGCATGAATGTAGGAATAAGAGCCTTAATCTCATCCATGTTTTTGATGATGGTCTTAACACTCTCTTCATCGAAAGCAAGGCTCTTGGCCACATTCTCGAAGACTCCCACAAAGTCAACAATCAATCCGCACTTCTTATTTTCGTTATATGTACGGTTGGTACGGCAGATTGCTTGCAGTAGCGTATGGTTCTTCATCGGCTTGTCCAAATACATACACTGAAGGATGGGGGCATCAAATCCAGTGAGCAGTTTGCTGGTAACAATCACAAACTTCAATGGTGATAGTGGGTCGCGGAACTGGTCAAGCAGCTTCTTTTCTTTATCACGAGTCCGCTTGTAAGCCTTATATTCATCAGCTTTGTCGCCCGACGTATGCATCACAATCGTTGTCTGGTCATCAGTTCCGAGCAACGCATCAAGACCCTTCTTGTACTTCACGCAACAGTCGCGGTTATACACAACAACCTGTGCTTTCATACCTGTAGGCTCAACATATTCACGGAAATGGTTTACAATATACTTGCAGACATCATTGATACGCTTTTCAGCTGTGAAGAACGCTTCAACGCTGGTTCGGCGCACAAGTTCCTGTTTGTCCTCTTCGCTTATCTGGTCAGTCAGTGCATCAAACTCCTCCTGCAATTTTGCTTCGTCAAGATGCATTTCAACAGGAACAGTCTGGAAGTTAAGCTCCAAAGTGGCACCATCATCGACAGAATTCTGGAAGGTATATTTTGAAATATAACCATATTCATCCTCTTCGCTACCAAAGCAAGCAAATGTGTTATGGTCATTTTTGTTGATAGGTGTACCCGTCAAACCAAAGAAGAACGCATTGGGCAATGCAGTTCGCATCTTCTTTCCAAGGTCACCTTCCTGTGTGCGGTGCGCCTCGTCCATTAACAGAATGATGTTATCGCGGTCATCAATCACTTCTCCATCATTCAAATCACCAAACTTAAAGATGGTGGTGATGAGAATCTTGCGCTGATGAATCTTTGTTTCAAGTTCCTCTTTCGAGGTGATATTATCCACGTTTGGAATATCAGCACGAGTGAAGTCACCTGTAATCTGGTCTTCGAGGTCAATGCGGTCATCCACGATTACCACCGTTGGAGCTTTTAAGTCATTTTTTCGACGTAGTTTCTGGGCAGCAAACACCATGAGCCATGATTTTCCTGAACCTTGGAAGTGCCAGATAAGACCCCTCCTTGGTCCTTTACCTGAACGGTAAGTGCCCAGCACACGCTGCACGATGGCTTCACCTCCGAGATATTGCTGATAGCGACAAACAATTTTTATCTTCCTACCACCAGAAGTACCTGTGAATACGGTGTAGAAGCGATATATATCCAGCACACGCTCAAGCGTGAGCAGGGATATATAGTTGTGTTTAACGTCGTCAAGGGTTCCGTGCCTACGGCCTTCGTCAGCGAACCAAGGTCCCCATTTATCAACGGGACATCCAACACCGGCATACTGAAGTTCACGACCTTCGCTGGCAAAGGTGAGGATGTTTGGCATAAACATCTCTGGAATACTCTTCTGATAGTGAAGAATATCTGTTGCGCCATCAGCCCATGTAACGGAAGACTTAACTGGTGTCTTGGCTTCACCAATTATCATAGGAATGCCGTTGATGACATAAACGAGATCCAGACGTTTGCCTCCTTCCTTACTCTTGCGTGGAAACTCCCATTGGTTAGTCACCACACAGCGGTTTGGTATTTTCGGGTCATCGCTGAAGAAACGAATGTTGATGTTTTCACCATCCGGGCCGAAAGGATAGGAGTTTTCTTCAAACAGCAGACGACGGAAACGGTCGTTAGCGTTAATCAACTCCTCGTGATTTGTACCTATGCTGCAAGCAGCACGAAGGCGATAAATAACCTGTGCTGCCTGGTCTTCTGTTATCGGATTCAAGCGCATAAGTGCTGTAAGGAGCCATTCCGTTACAAAAACCTCGTCTGGAAGTCGCGGAACTTCTTGCGGCTCCACATAAATCCAGCCACATTTCCCTGCGGCATTGATGAGCATTTGCTCAACAGTGTTTTCTTCGTTAAAGTATGCCATAATATGTTGTATTTTATTTTTTCGATTTAACTTGCCATTCTCAACTCAGCGCGATTTTCTGATTTATCGGCCTGTTGAGCAGTTATAGAAAAACTGCTTTGTTTATCTATAGTTGGTAATGGAAATAATAGATTCTGCAAATCTTTACCATAGACGTGAGGCTGAGCACCATCTTTTTGTAATCCGTAAATATGTTTTTGCAGAGCCTTCATCCCATAGAATAGGAAAGTGGTATCTGTTGCATTTTTCTCTTTAGGAGAAATAGTGTTACAATCTGAAGCAAAGATGGGGCATGTCCAATAATTCACAAACCCCGCATACGCTCCAGATGCACTAACAGTTATCATACCTGCTTCCCTATTTGAGACGTTATGGTAACAACTAGGCTCTTGTCCTCCAGCGACTACTGGAATGTCGCCAGGAGATACTTCGTTTCTCGTTATAGTTGATCCTTTTTCAATAGAACAGAATTTCCCCAGTGGAACCATCTTCTCATTCTTAAACATCTCGATAAATTGCGATTTGAACCCATCAAATTCTGATTTATCGGCCTGATTGTATATGTCTTCAAACCTTTCTTGAAGGTCAATCGGTGGAACTGCGATCTTTAATGATTCTACCGTTTTTTTGGATAACTCTTTGAACGTGGTTCCTGTGCCCAATGAACAAAGATGATCTTTCTTATATTTCAAAGTATAATAAAGGAAGACTTTATTCAATTTCTCAGAGCAAATAAAGTTCTTGAATCCCTGATTGCAACACATTTCCTTGCCTACGATTGCGACCTTTCCAATAGGAGCTCTTGTAGAGAACAGTACAGCTCCCTCTGGAAGCATTGTTAGGTTGGCGGCATCTCGGCCCTCTTCAGTAATATGACGAACAGTATCATAAATATAATACGACTGGTATGTCATTTCAGCAGGTGTAATCCACCTTATATCTCCATCCCAATAAGAGGGTTCTTTTGAGTTTGGCGTACTACCAAGCACAATTTGTGTAACCTCACTTAAACAAGGATAATCGGACCATTGCTTGTCGTTGACCATTGGGTCTCCAAACATCTCGATAAATTGCGACATACTATCCAATGAATTTATGGTGAGACAACTTAACATTATTCTGATTCACCATCGCATATTGCAATGTTGTATCGATACTTCGATGACCAAGAAGATGTTGGACTTGCTCGATGGGCATGCCTTTATCTATAGCCATTGTAGCGAGAGTACGACGGAACTTGTGAGGATGAACTTTAGGAATGTTCAATTCTCGTCCAAGCTGCCGAAGACGTATTTCAACTCCACTTTTTTGGAGCCTGTCATAAGGAGCCAGTAACGACACAAAGAGTGCTTCGTTTGTGTCAGTGCGGCTATTCACATATTTCTGAAGATGAATTTTTGTTCGGGCATCGAAATAAACTTTACGCTGTTTGTCGCCTTTGCCCGTAACAATACATTCTCTATTCTGGTAGTCAATATCATCCCTGTTAAGTCGAGCAAGTTCTCCAACTCTCATTCCTGTGGAAGCAAGCAAATCAATGAGGGCAAGGTAACGGGCATTAGAACAATGATCTCGCATTTGCTCTAATGCTTCGTCTGTGTAAGTTTCCTTCACAGTCTTTCCAACTTTGACTTTGTGTATTCTACGCACAGGACTCTTGACTATGTAGTTTTCTTCTTCTAGCCAAGAAAAGAAACTCGACAAGATGTGCCTGATATTATCTACGGTCACTTTACTTGCACCACTTTCTGATTGGTAATCGTTCAGATAGCTACGCAAATCATCGGTTGTAACATGGCCCACTTCTTTGTCAATCCTCTTTAAGGCATTTATGATGGTGCTCTTATAGTAAGAGATTGATTTGTCCGAACAACCCTCTACTTTTTTTGCAGCAATGAAGTTGTCAATCAGAGTGGCGTTATTACTTTCTGTGTGTAGAGATTCTTTCTCGGTCACGGAAATATTGCGGAAGGTATAATCAAGAACCTTTCGCAACTGGCTTAATTGCTCGTTATCAAGAACATTGAGCATCGCCTGTTCTATTTCATTAATTAAATTGTCGATCATACTTTAATATGCTTTGGTTATTTAATTAACGTGGCCGTGAGACATTTTAACTGTTTATCAAACTCTTTATTACGGCATCAATAGCATCTATTGATTTACGAAGTTCAAATTCTGATTTATCGGCCTGATGAGCTATTCCAATATACTCTTCTTGCTTGTCCATAGGAGGTATTGGTATCAATACGGATTTAAGTGACTTCGATGACATATGCTTAACCACTCCTCCATTAACCCGCGTTAGTAATTGAGAGGTTTGATTATTGATCGCATAACTTAAAAAGCCAGAATTAAAACCTTCTTTTGGCCGTAAGATGATTATATCTCCACCTAATATGACATCGTCAAATGGTAACATTGAACACCGTGCTAAGCCATTTGGAGTTACGTCAGATGCAGGAAATAATATATCGCCTGACTTTGATAATCGTTTTGGCTCAGAACTGGTATAAGATTGCACTTGGGATATTATTGGACCGTACTTAGTGAACAATTCTCCATAATGAATACATGAATGTATCCCTGATTCTTCTATCTCATCCTTTCTGAATGGCTGTCCTTTTAGCCAATCTGCAGCAATGCTGTCCAGTGCCTCATGTGGGTACTTATCACCCTCAAACATCTCGATAAATTGCGATTTCACCATTTCCTCAGTTGCTGCAAGTAGTTTCTTGTATGACTCTTTCAGACGGTAAGCAGCCCACACTTTGTCAGAAATAGCTTTCTGTTCTTCCACAGATGGAAGCTCGAACTCGTAATCTGCTAACGTACTCCAATTAAGGAAATAGTTTACCCCACCACTCTTGTTCTCTTCGCAATAATTCCAAAAATCATCACTCAACATTACAGATGCAAGGTATTTCTGTAAAAGTATCCTTTCGTCAATCGTTTCAATAACAAATGTTTTCTCTGAACAAATGCCATCAAACTCTGCTACGCTGCATTTTCTTAGATGAGGGTTACGGGTAACAAATAAAATCTGCCCTGATTTAAATCCACAATAAAACATTGGACCAATTGTAGAGCCTTTGATAATACCTTTGTCATGGATAAATAATTCTCCGGGCTCAATATGCTCACCACCAACATAATATATTTTGTCGGTATTGAATCTATCTTCTTTTGTGTTAGCTCTATGAGCCACTTCTGAAAACTTAACTACACTCATACAATATGGTCTATAAATGTTGATACACTTTTATGTAAGTCGTCTGAGGCTTTATTCCAGTTCTGAAGAAGAATTTGAATATCTTCATTCTCATCTGAAGTTGTAGATTTTACGAAATACTTTGGAGAAATAGTATAATTCTTCTCTGGTATGTCGGAATATTCTATTACGCAAGACCTTCCTTCAATATTTTCATACTGATTATACAATGATACTATCGTGTTAATATGGTCTGGTGTTAAATAAGTTTCTGTATTCTTTCTCTCTACTAAATCTGATGCTTTAATTAAAAGGACCTTCCCCTTCCTGGAATCGGGCTTGTTTGTTCGACAAATAAGAATACATGCCTCCATCGGTGAGTTGAAGAACAAATTTTTACCGATACTTATAACCGTATCTAATACATCTGATTCTATAAGTTTTTTCCTTATGTCTTTTTCAATAAGACGATTTAGAATGCCGTGAGGAAGGAGTATTGCACATCTTCCACTCTTATTATTCATGGATGCTAAAATGTGTTGAATAAAAGCATAATCCGCTTTTGATTGCGGCGGTGTTCCAAGGAAGTTTCGACCCCATTTGTCATTCATAAACGCTTCACGGTTCCACGTCTTAATGCTATATGGTGGATTGGCCAATACAATATCGAACTTTCGCAATTTGCTTCCATCCACGAAGGCTGGATATGCGAGAGTATCTTCACGAACAATACTGAAGTCCTCAACACCGTTGAGGTAAAGATTCATTCGAGCAATGGAAGAAGTAAGTGCATTGATTTCCTGCCCAAAGACTTTCACACCCTGCCAAGGTTCTCCCTTTTGGCGAAGGAAGTCAAGACACTTCACAAGCATACCACCAGAGCCACAGGTTGGGTCGTAGATGCTTTCCTCTGGTTTCGGTTGCAATATTTCTGCCATCAACGTAACCACTGTGCGGTTGGTGTAAAACTCCTGTGCTGTATTTCCTGCATCGTCAGCAAACTTACCCACAAGATATTCGTATGCCTGTCCCATCTCGTCTGCAGGACAATGGGCAAGACTAAGATTATAGCGAGAGAAATCTTCAATCAGCGATGTGATGATGTGGTCGGGCATTTTTGCCTTGTTTGTCCATCCATCTTTTGGACCGAATATTCCATCAAGCCCACCTATGATACGTCCGTCAGCCTCCTCACCAGGGTTAGCTTGTTCAATAGCAATGAAAGCTTCTACAAGTTTTTGACCAACATTCTCGGTTACTTCGCGCACGTCATTCCAATGTGCACCTTCAGGAATGCGGATGGCCAGTTCTTCTGCCTGCATGTTGGCATAATCCTCTCCACCTTCACAGACGAAATCATGAAACTGCTCGTCATAGACATCGCTGATGCGTTTGAAGAACAGCAACGGGAAAATGTATTCTTTGTACCCTGCTGCGTCTATCTGTCCGCGCAAACGAGTGGCAGCTCCCCATAGAAACGATTTCAAATCGTCGAGTGATATCTGTTCGTCTGCTCCTAGATATTTTGTATTCTTATGCTCTTCCATCTGACTATACGTTTATGATTCTCTTAAATTCTGCCTCACGGAGTTTTACTTCCTCGTAGGCAGCCTTAAACTCTGCAAGCACCTCTGCGTAAGGTTTAATAGCTTCACGGTGGTACTGTACATATTTGTTGGGCGACAGGTCGTAGCCTTTCGCGGCAATTTCTTCAAGAGTAACAATCTGAGAGAAGTCTTCCACATTCTCGTAGTTTTGGTACAATTCAAAGAGGCGATCAACATCTTTTTGTTCAAGAATGTTCTGAGTGCGTTTCTGTGTCAATATCTTGGTGCCATCAACCATCAGTACACGAGCGCTATGTGTAGCTGGTTTCATTTTGCGGATAATGAGGAAGCACGGTGAAAGCCCTGTTCCGTAGAAAAGTTTGTCACCCAACGTGACAACAGCTTCTACCATGTCACTCTTCACCAACTTCTCTCGAATGCGTCCTTCTTCGTTACCACGGAAGAGTACACCTTGTGGCATCACCACAGCCATGCGGCCATTGCCTGGAGCCATCGACGCTATCATATGCTGAATCCAAGCGTAATCACCGCAGGAGTCGCTGGGTGTACCCCAAATGTTACGTCCATACTTATCAGATGACCATTCTGTGGAACCCCATTTCTCCAGTGAGAACGGAGGATTGGCAATCACGCAGTCGAACTTAGCGACCTCTCCACCTTGTAGAATCTTTGGGTTGCGGAGTGTGTCACCCTGCATGATGTTGAAATCGCTGGCACCATGAAGGAAAAGGTTCATCTTGGCAATCGCCGAGTTGACCACATTCTTCTCCTGTCCGAAAATGTTGCCACAACAGAGGCTACTGTGATTCATGTGATGGACTGCTTCGATGAGCATACCGCCAGAACCACAGGCTGGATCGTAAACACTTTCGCCTGGTTTAGGGTCAAGTATGCGAACAAGCAACTGAACAACGGAGCGAGGAGTATAGAACTCGCCAGCTTTTGCCTTCGAGTCATCTGCAAACTTCTTTAGCAAGATCTCGTAGGCATCACCCATCAGGTCGGTTGGATAATCCTTGTTCCCAAGTTTCTTAGTGCTCAGGTGTTCTATTAAGTCACGTATCTTTCCGTCAGAAAGATTCTTCTTGTCTGTCCATTTCTGGGCACTGAACATACTGAGCACACCATAAAGCGTATCGGGGTTAGCCAGTTCTATGCCTCGCATGGCACCCACAATAGCAGAGCCAAGGTTTTCTGTACGTTCACGCACATCTGTCCAATGGCAGTCATCAGGGATGACAAAACGATGTTGTTCTGGCAGCGTGGCATATTTCATGTCGCCACCACTTTCTTCTAAAGCCGCCTCGGTCTCTTCGTCGTACACGTCAGATATACGCTTGTAGTAGAGAATCGGCGTTATATAGTCCTTGAAGTTATCTTGACTCACTGGCCCACGCAAAATATTGCATGCCTCAAACAGGAAGTTGTACAAACTCTGTACTCCCTCCAATTTCAGTTCCTGTGCGGTCTTTGGGGCATCAAAGAGGCTTGATGTCTTTATTTTTGTTTTCTTTGCCATTATTCTAAGGGACGAACCAAATCATTAACGTTTACTTCTAATACTTTTGCAATTAGCAATAGCATCTCCAAATTTGGTTGCGTTGTATTCGTAACCCACTTGGAAATGGTTGCTTGGTCTTTGCCGAGTTGCTCTGCCAACCACTTGTTTGTTTTTTCTTTCTCGGCCAATACAACCTTGATTCGGTTGAGATGTTTACTGTCCATATTATAGATAATGTATATTCTTGGTGCAAAGTTACATGTTTTTGCCAAATATATTCTTCTCATAGATAAAAATGAGTTAAAACCGCAAAATATTTGAAGAAAACGCCAATTTATCAGTTATAGTGACATGATTGACCTGCATTTTTTTACTCGACATCAAAATAAACAGTCATTTTACGGTTTGGCATCTGTTTTGCTGATTTCTTAAATAAAAGAAAATATATGTCTGACAGTGTGAAATCATGTTTTGATGTTTTTATGAGGGATTCTGTGAATCTTGATCCCGAACGAACAACTATAGCGAGAGCAAGCCGTGACTGGCTTGTTCACAAAATTGAAAACCTTGCCGATAACGGAGAGATACCGCCATTATATAATGGGACTAATCATCTTTTCTTTGGCTCTTTTGCAAGAAATACAAAAATCCGACCGTTAGATGACATCGACATCATGATTGTGTTTGACGCACAAGGATGTACGACAGATGATGTGACAAAGATAACCAGAAAAACATATCCCATATATGTCAATAATCCCCATGCGAGGTTGCTCCCAGATTATTGTGATGGAAATGTTCTTAATTCGAGGAAAATGATTGAGGCTATCAAAAGGGAGTTGGGTGCCATTCCTAGTTATAGTAAGGCTGATATACACCGTAACCAAGAAGCAGTAACTCTTCAATTATCTTCTTATGAATGGAACTTTGACATCGTCCCATGTTTCTATACCGCAACGGGCTTCTATGTTATACCTGATGGCAAAGGGAGCTGGAAAGGAACGGATCCTCGAATAGATCAAAACAGAGTGACCCAAGCAAACCAACGGGTCAATGGGGCATTATTGCCTGCGATAAGACTTATGAAATACTGGAAAAAGGAACATTGGGGAGACGAAGTTAGCTCTTATCTTTTTGAAAACTTGATGATTGATTGGACTAATAGCTTGTACTCATTCCCTATGACATATCCCCAACTTGTTAAAAGTGCTTTAGATGGTTTATTTTCTCTAATCATGAGGGATTGTTATGACCCAAAAGGATTTCAGGGCAGCATTAATGATTTGGATTTGTACGACAGAAGAAGATTGGCAATAATGGCATCACAAGATGCCTCTGAAGCTAGTACAGCTATTCAATATGAGCAGAATTGCATGACAGAAGCTGCGATAAATAAATGGATTAAAATATTTGGTAATGAATTCCCTAAATATGGCAAAAAATAATATTGTAGAACTAGAAAATAGTCAAGTCCACATTAATCAACTAAAAGCTGCCCGCCATCTTTACACTAAAGCCGGCCGCTATTCCATATCGTATATGGTTTTTTGCGTATTCATACCTGTGGTAATATCTATTGGTAGAATGTTCCTCAGTCCTGATAATCATTTCGCATTAAATGCGATGATGGCATATGACGTAGTAGCCCTTGTTGCCGGCTTTATTCTTGAATCAAGTACTAGCAAACATCGAAACCTTGCTGCGAAAATCCAACAGTTGTTCGACAGTGAAGTATTTGGACTTGAATGGAATTCTCATTTATGGGGAGCAAAACCATCTCTTGAAAATATCAGTGATAATTTAGGCAATCTGTCAAATGATGGTTTTCGTAATTGGTATGATTCCCAGATAGATGGGCTGAACAGGATGGAAGCTATTCTTATTTGTCAGAGAACTAATCTTGCTTATGACTCAAAACTAAGAAGACGATTCAATTACATAGTTTCCACCATTGCTATAGTAGTTTTGCTTTTAATTCTTTTAGTCAGCTTTTATAGAAATGAAGGAATACAAACTGCAATTGTATTTGTTGGCGTTCCTCTCGTTCCTATAATTAAATGGCTCTTTTCTACAATGAAAAAGAATCTGGATGACATTGAATCATGCGAGTATTTGAAATCATTTATTGATAACAATCTAGAAAAATTGAAAAAGAATCATAGGTCAATAAATGAGTGTACCTTATATCGAATCCAAGATAGAATATACTTTCATCGAAAAACTGCGTTTAAGATTCCAGACTGTCTTTATAATATTATGCGGAAAGGCCAGGAAGAATCTGTCCGTACGATGGTCAATCAATTTTCACATTGAAAAGAAAACATTTCATAGACTCCCAAATAATCACACTAAATTATGGAAGGTCACCCCAAGGTCACTTTCGTTGTTCTATGTTCACCTCATGTTCACCAAGAAAAGAAAAAGCACTTACAAAAACCTTGTAAGTGCTTGACTTTCAACGTGGACCAGCCTGGGCTTGAACCAGGGACCTCCAGATTATGAGTCTGTTGCTCTAACCAACTGAGCTACAAGTCCGGTATGCGGCGTTTGCTGTTGTAAGATAAAGCTTGTCGCTTTAGAGTTTTGAGCAAGGCTCGCAATTATGGTTGTGCAAAGGTAGTGTCTTCGGGCTGAATGACCAAAGATTTGAGCTTAAAATTCTATGACGTGCCGTTTTTTCGAGAAATCTGCGAGGCTACCGCAGAGTAAAAGCGCTGAATCGTGAACATTGAACTGCTACGTTATGACAAACGGGAGCTTTAGACGTAAAAAGGGAAGTCCTACGTCCAACAATGCGAGAGGATGGCTTCATCTAAGAGGTTTTAGGTATTTTTAGTTTAACATTTATCTTTGTTGCCCGTCAACAATTAAGAAAGAATTCATACTTTTGCTTCAAAAGAAATACAAATTGAACACAATGAAGAGATATAAACGAACCATCCTTGTGAGCTTTTGCAGCTTACTGTTCACAACATTGTGCTGCACGGAAGGGCGCGCACAAAACTACTATCGCGATTATACCATCACGCGCAGCGGCGTCTTTTATCGAGGGCAACCTTTGCGTGAAGCCAATCCGCGCTACTTTCGCGAATTAGGTTATGGCTACGGAAAAGATGATCGCTACGTCTTTCTTTTTGGGAAGGTTTTAGAGTATGTTGACCCGTCGAGCTTTCGCCTCGTGACGGAAGCGCCGACCATCATCCTCGACCCTTCGATGGGTGCATCTGACGAGGACATTGACGAGGCCACATACAACCAATTTTATGGCGGCGGCTATAGTCAAGGCGGCTATGTGCGAATGGAAAACGTCGTGCTCTATCGTGGCGCTAAACTCGAAGGGGCTTCGGCGCGCAGTTTTCAATATGTGGGAAAGGGTTACGCAAAAGACGACTGGAATGTCTACTTTGAAGGCAAGAAGATTAAAGGTGCTTCGTCGACCAACTTCAGCCTCGTCGGCGGTTTCTACGCGATGGATTCGTGGAATGTTTATTATCGCGGCCGCAAAGTGGAGGGGGCTTCGACTTCCAATTTCCGTTATCGGGGCGGAGGTTATGCTGAAGACACGTGGAACTCCTATTATCAAGGCCGCAAAATGTAATTGTGTGCTGCTAAATGCCATTTTCCCCACCGCAACCATTGAGTTGTGGTGGGGAAAACGCTATTATATGACCTTTACACCGGCGCCCTTCTGCCGCAAACCAGCGCCACTATGCCGGCAGCCCTATATTATATAATGTGTGCGCAAGTGACGCCGTGCGGAGTCGTGGAGACGATGAGCGATGCGCGGCGCAACGCTGCTACCTACTATTCTTCGGCTGTATAAGCAATAAGAATCTTATCCGCAATACTGCTCATTTCCGCATTAGTCAATTGCAGTTTCGGCTTGTGAAAGTCCATATCGCCCTCATTCTCGAGCGGAATAAGATGCACGTGCGCGTGGTTCACCTCCAAGCCCAATACGGCCATACCCACCTTGCGGCAAGGGAAGACATCCTTAATAGCACGCGCCACTTTCTTGGCAAAGACGATCATCTCGGCCAATTCTTCATCCTCCAGGTCGAAGAAATAATCTACTTCGCGCTTGGGAACGACCAGCGTATGTCCACGGCGCACCGGACTAATATCGAGAAAAGCATAAAAATGCTCGTTTTCGGCGCATTTGAAACTCGGAATCTCGCCGTTAATGATTTTTGAAAAGAGCGTCATAAGGCTTATTTTTTAGGGGATAATAAAAACGCGGCGCACAAGCAATCTGTCGCGCCGCAGCAAAAATAGCTTTTTTAAAGCGAAATGCTTTGTATTTCGAGTTGAATCAGTCCTTGCGGGATCTTCACCTCTACTACGTCGCCCACCTTATGCCCAAGCAAGCCCTGAGCAATAGGCGTCTGCGACGAAATCTTGCCTTCGCGAATGTTAGCCTCGCTCTCGCTCACGATGGTATACGTCATCACCATACCCGTCTTCAGATTTTTCATCGCTACGGTTGAAAGAATCTGCACCGTCTCGTTATTGAGTTTGCTGGTATCAATGATTTTCGCCGTGGCAATTGCCTCTTTGAGTTGACTAATCTTCATTTCGAGCATACCCTGCGCCTCTTTAGCGGCATCATACTCACTGTTTTCCGACAAGTCGCCCTTATCGCGCGCTTCAGCAATGGCTGCCGAAGCTGCCGGACGCTCTACTGCCTCCATATGATGGAGACGGGCCACCATTTTGTCGTAGCCCTCTTGTGTCATGTAAGCCATAATATATCTGACCGTTTTAATTTTCAATAAGTAACAGAAAAAACCGAAAGAACTCCTGCGTATCTTCATTGCGGGAATCCTTTCTCCTCTGCTTTCGGCAGCTCATCCTCGTTCCGTTAAGGGGCTCCGTTAGCGTTTTTCGTTCCGTTGTGCGCTGCAAAGGTAGTACAAAGCGGCCGATAAGCAAAGAGAAGCAACTGAAAAATTTCTGATTTTCACCTATTTGCTATTTTTTTGAAACGATCACACGCCGAAAGTCGGATCCTTCCGACTGTTCGGCGTGCTTCTTCTACGTGACCACCCGCGGCCTATGGCCTATACGATGGGATTGATGATCTTATTCAGTTAGATAATAGTCGATAGAGGTCACTACGCGCACCTTCTTGATATAAGGCGTAGCGTCGTCGCGGTCTGAAATATCAAAGAGACCCTGCGTAGCATCCTTGATTTTACCAAGTTTGCTATCGGAATCGCGGGCAAACTTTTCGCCGGCTGTGCGCGCGTTCTTAGTAGCTTCTTCGATCATTTGGGGCTTGATCTTGTTAAGGCTCGTAAATTCATACTGCACTTGCGAATCGTAGTCTTCGGCTGAAATAGCCACGCCCATCTCCACGAGTTGCCCCAATTGAGGAATCAATTGGCGCACGAGAGCTACGTCGCGAGTCGATACGGTCGTCGTACACGAAGCTTTATAGCGCAATCCTTTATAATCGCCGTCATATTGCGTCGCACGGTCGCGGATCTGCGGCGCGCCCATCGAGATATCAGCCGGCTTTAGGCCATGCTTAATAAGCCATTGGCGAATCTTGTTATTCCCACGATTGATGTCCGACATCGCCTCTTGCAGATTGTCCGACGTTGTTTCGTAGACCAACGGCCAAATAACGTGATCGGCCTGCACTTCGCGCTCTGCAAGACCACGCACTGACACGATTCTGTCTTTAATCATCACGTTGCCCAATCCGAAATATAGGAAGAGGCCGAGGAGCACTAAGCCTACGGCAAGAATGCCCGATTCTAATTTTAAGTTTTTCATTGAAAAGGATTTATTAATACCACAAACGTACATATAAGTTTTTATTCTGACAAGAGATTGATAAAATAATCTCGGCAAATTGAGCATATTTATATTTTTTAGTATTCTTCTTGAAGAAAGCCACTTTGATTTGTGTACGACGCTATCGAAGATAGCAATGCGGAAAACGTAGAAAGAGCGAGAAGGAAAAACGATAATCTGCGATGAAACCGCCAAAAATCACACGTTCATTCGGACTTGTAAAGGTAAAATCGCGGGCCACTTTCGTTTGATCAAGGCAAACCATAGTTTGCTGGGAGCAAACATGCGTTTGGCAAGAGCAAACGATAGTTTGGCGGCAGCAAACCACAGAAACGAGCATACGAAGCGGGCCCTCGTGAGAAGTTAGACAAAAGAAAGCCCTATTACGACTAAACGGCAGAAGCGCAGCGGCGGTCATTTGTCGATACTTCTGTGCGTATTACGACTCCTACGCCTTACTATTGACGCATTGAGGAAAGGCAACTACGGCGTAGCTGACGAGGAAAGAGTAAGTACGCGCCACACTTGCATATCATTCAGCGACAAAGACAACAAAAGAGGGCGTAATCTGCGATGAAATGGGCGAAAATTGGCATTTCCTAAGTAGGAGGCGCATGCGTTCGGGGACAGCTTCAATCTGCCACGACTGTGCGCGCAACGGAGGCGTTAAGCCATAGGACGCATCCGAATAAACGCCAAAGCCAAAGTGAGAGGGGTGGATAAAAAGAGTGTGTGTCGGGAACACCGACACACACGAGAGAGTTGGAAAAGTGCTCTTAAACGCCGTGAAGCGTACTGTTATGCCGTCTGGGTCAAATATGTCTATAGAAAAACTGTCCAATCTAAAACATAACAAACACGACGCCTCGTCTTTATAACTTCACATTTATCATGACCCTCACGGGCAACGGATAATGTTGATGAGCCAAAAGGAATGGCCGAATCAGCTCAAGCGCCTTGGCGCAAGCATTCGGCAGAAAGGGCTTTTGTGCCTGTCTTTCTCACGCAGCGGACCTATATGGGAACGCTATCTGGGAAGATCTTGAAGCAGCGTGGGAGTCACGCCACAAGGCTTGCCACTTTCTTGGCCAACGAAGGAGAGGTTCTGAACAACCGGTACGAACAAGTCACTCAAAGGCACTTCCTTGTTACCGATGCAAAAGTAGTAACGAAATACCTATAGCAACAAATTTCTGCGGGGTCTGCGTGTGACTTCAACAAGCGAAGTCACAATTCACAAAGTCAAAACAATAGTGTGGAATACCCAAAATCGGGGCTTAAATATTTGAAGAAAAGCGATTTAAGACTGCTTTTCGGTGAGGCGGCGTTGATAGACGGATGGAGAGACTCCGGTCACACGTTTAAAGGCTCTGGAGAAGCTCTCGCGCGCTTTGAAACCTACACTGCGGCCTATGGCCTCTAACGTAAGTCGCCCAAAGTTTTCCTCATCGTCAAGCCGACGGCAGGCCTCTTTAATGCGATATTCACTTAAAAGAAGTACGAACGAACAGCCCATTCTTTCGTTGATCACCTGCGAAACGTCCTTTGGCGTGGCTTCGCAAAGCTTAGCTAAGCGATCAATAGAAAAGTCTTCTTGGCAGATTTCCTGCTCATCGGCAAGCACTTTCTTAATCTTCGCTTGCAAAAGGTCCTTCTCGTTTTCTTCCAACGAGCTTTTTATGGGCGCCGGTTCCGGTTTAGGCGTTAGCAAAGCTGGCTGCTCGGACTTAAGACGCAGATGGGCGTTTTTATGATACAAATAGCGGCGCATGAGATAGCCACCCAGCACGAGCAAGGCTAATCCGCCGAGTATCATCAACAGGATTTGCTGATTGGTAAAGCGCGCTTCAGCTTGCTTTGGTGGGCTTGCGAGGCGCAAATCATCGGCCTTTGGGACAAGAAATTCCTCGCGATCAGTCTCTAAATCCAAACCGTCGAAGAAGGATTTGCGAAACTCCAAGAAAGTTTGGTAACAAGCATCGGCTTTTTCCTTGTTGCCGGTACTCAAATAATAATAATGCAGCAAAATAGCCGCATCAAAACGGAGGTCTTGCAAGTCTTTTTTGCGCCCATAATACTCCAGTACGCTGGCATATTTGTAGACGGAGTCGGGCATTTGGGCCAATTTGTAAATACAAGCCAGGCTCCAAGCCGTAGAACAAGCAATGCGCACATCCATCGTTGAACTTGGATTGCGCATCATCTTACTTTGTAGTTCTGCAGCGGCGGCTGTATACTTCTTGACCTTGACTAAATCAATCGCACGCAAAACGGCGGACGCATAATCATAATATGGCTCGAGAGCCGGCACTTTTATTTGGCGAAAAAGTGCCGTTTCGTGCGAAAAAGCCTTGATATTAGCGTCATCAAAGCCTAAGTTCCAAAAATTTACAAAGGCCGAAATCATATTGGTATAGTTCCCCATCTGCGCAGATTCGATAAAGGCCTTCTTGTAGAAATGTCTCACCGTTTGAACGTTGGTTGGCGTCGGATAACATTGGGTATAAAGACTATAAATGTGCCCAATATTGAGATCTATAAACGGGCGCACGTCGGGATCATTGCAGATGGTATCGGCCTCGTGCAAGGATTCGATAGCGTGTTTATAATCAAAAAAGGAGAAACTATAGAGATAAGCCATCCGGTTCAGGCTTAACGCGAGCATACGTCGGTGCAAAAAAGTCATAGGGTTGCGCTGCTCCAACCTGCTTGTGAGTAAGCGGTCGACAAGCAAAGCGCTATCGGGCATATCCTTCACCAGTAGGAAGTCTAAGCTCAACTCCTCGAGTCGTTCGTCTGACAATGAATTCCAACTGCCTTGATCGCTTAGGCTGAAAGCGCCAAGCGACAACTGCGCAGTTGCTTGTAGACAAATAAACGCTAAAAGGAGAGATACCAACTTCTTCACTTTGCAAAATTAGGGCTTTTTTAGCGTTCTGACAACCTATTGTTTAGGAAACAACGCAGGTGCTTTTGTATATCTCATCAAAAGAATGACAAAAAGTAACCAAACAAATTTACTGCGCAACACGTCTTCGGAAGAATCATCGTTTGTTTAGCGCTATTTTTTTGCAGTTTTTCGCGCAATTTGTTGCGCAAGAAAAAATGTTAAGAGCCATCTTTTTCTTACATAAGTAGTATTTGATCTTCAGATTTTGCTGATTTTTACGCGAAAAATTGGCGGGGCGCTGCGTAAATTTGGGAAACGATTGCCGTCAGTAAGGGTTTGGCACGATGAAAACGTACTTTTAAGACGAAAAGTGGGGACTTTTACGGCTACAAAAGGCGGATTATTGGCAGGGAAAATCCACTTTTGAAGGGCAAAATTACATACTCCACGGCTCAAGTCACATCAAAGAAGCAACAAGCCTTTGGCTTTTTTGGAGCTTATTAAAATTCGCGCGACGGCTTTCTGCGTATCTTTGCAACCATCTGCGATTATGCAAGAACAAAACAAGACAGATATATGATTATGAAACGTTCACTGAAAACTTTATGCGACCTTTTCGCCGTCTTGGCCCTACTGGTGAGTTGCAACGCCACAACGCCGCTGGCGTATGATGGGCCTCTGCCTCACAAAGAGTTGCACAATTATTTCTATGCTAATAATGCCGGCAAAACACCGCCGACAAAGATCACTTCAGAAGACACTTTTGAGCGCTATTTCGGCGAATCGGCTTACATGGGGAAGAGCGGAGAGCCAACAAGAGTCGACTTTGGCGCTCAGTTTGTCATAGCTTTGGTGCTTCCGGAGACGAAATACGATACGCAAATCCTACCTCAGCGTCTCATTAAGCGCGGAGATCGGATAACGCTTTACTATAAGGTGCGACAAGGTAAGGCTCCCTCTTTCACGATTCGCCCCATTTATCTCGTAAAGGTCGACAGCCAATACGAAGCTGAGGAAGTCGTGACGGTCAGAGAGAAATAGGCGTCGCGCATAATTGACTTGGAGAGAAACTTTGTGGAGTCTGTAAACGGCTGTGCAAAGTTTCTCGACATTTAGGCCTTATAAGATTTTTTGAACGCTAAGTGCAGGCGGGCGAAGCCTTGGGTTTTAACATCGTCGAACATAGAATTTCTGCGATGAAATGGGCAAAAATCGAACTTTTTACCTAACTTTCCGCACGCATACTTCGCGAAGGGCAATCGAAAATGCGATTTAACAAGCGAACAACCCATCTGCACGCGACACACGCCTAAGCGAGCGACCGCAAAGCTTGATTTGCGACTTACATATATAACAAACACAAAACGATAGAAGAGATGGAAACAGTAAAAGAACTCTTGGAATTTCGGCGGGCCGTCAGAATTTTCGACACCACCCAAAGTTTGGACCCAGAAAAGGTAAAAGCCTGCCTCGAAACAGCGACCTTAGCACCGACAAGTTCGAACCTCCAATTATGGGAAGTCGTTCACGTGACCGACAAGTCCACGATCCGCCAATTAGGTACGGCTTGCTTTGACCAAACGACGATCACTACGGCCGATGAGTTGGTCGTTTTTCTCATCCGCCCCGATTTAGTCAAGGCACACGCCAAGGCCGTGCTCGACTTTGAGCGAGACAACGTAGCGCGCCATTATCCGGCTGAAAAGCAGGCCAAATATATAAATCTGCTCACGCAGTATTATACACGTCTCGTCCCCTTTCTCTACGGCCGCTGCCTGGGTTTATTTGGCCTCTTCCGCAAGGCTTTTTTCTCCGCTGCGGGTCTGTTTCGCCCCGTTCTCCGTTCAATGGGCGAAAACGACATGATTGGCGGCATGCATAAAAGTTGCGGCCTCGTAGCTCAAAGTTTTATGCTTGCCATGGCCGAACAAGGCTACGACACCTGCCCCGTTGAAGGTTTCGATGCCCGTCGCGTGAAACGCCTGCTCAAGATTCCGCGCCAATCCCGCGTGAGTCTTATCGTCTCGTGCGGCATACGCTTACCGAAAGGTGTACGCGGCGACCGCTTCCGCTTAGATTTCGATACACAATATCGGCGCGTCTAATTCGCAGGTCTACATACGCCTTTCGTGGCCCTTGGATTTGCCAACAGAGGCCCTGACGCCGCAAGGTCCACACGGCATTTCGGCATAAGAATATCGTCCAAACAGCCACGTAAAGACAATTTGAATTTGCGCAGCAGACTTTTTCGACGCCATTGTCCCCCATTGCCCTACTGCTGCACGCAAGCGGAAAAACAGTAAGGCCCATGCGCTCACCGGAGCAGCCTTATTTTCTACTGCACCACTTAACTTTCAACGTCCTCATTCGTCACTTTCAGCGAAGGAGGACGCTTTTTTTTGCACCTTAGACTTGACTCGAGCGATTTATCATCGTGAGCGTACACCTTTTTCATCACGATAGCACAGTCGTCCGCTCGTGAAGGTACGTTCGTTTCACCACGGTGAAACAAAGAGTAGGCAAGACTTGCGACTTCGTCATCCAGCCCTAAAAGTGCATTTTCCAACGCTACGCATCGGCAAACTAATGCTTTTCGTTTCCAATCAAGCACTTGCGGACGCGGCGAACAACAAGCGAACGACGGAATCAAAGGGTCGCCCCTGCAGGCCTATTGGTACCTGAAAACTAACGAATGGTGAGGGAGAAAGGATGAAAGAAAAGCCAAGGCAAAAGCTTTGGCTGCAAGAAAAGACGGTAAGAGCAATTGCCACAAATAAGCCTCAGCACGCCTCAACGGCAGTGGACGCAACAGGCAGCAACTCTTCGACGGCGAAGCGCGCGTCAATGCGGACAATGACTTAGCGGCGGAAAGCGAAAAGGGGGATACAACCATTAGTCACCAAGCCTCGCTCGACGCCAACGGCAAGCGCCGGGCGACAGCTACGTATTGAGGACGTGCAGGGCCGTCGGGATTTCGCATCCGGGCGGCCCTATAATGGTATTATTGTAAGTTTGAAGTGCTTCAGCCGGTATTCACACACGAGCTTTCAGCCATTGGAGATGATAAATACCTATAATAAATGAGTGTAATTGAATACCTCTTATTATTTGTATTCAGCGACAAAGTTAAACTTTAGATTTCATATCTCAAAATTTTGAGTGAAAATTTATAGCATTTTGCCGCAGAATTTGCCAACCTTATGCATCAATGTTCGCATATGTGGCATTCTTCTCGATAAACTCACGGCGCGGCCCTACATCCTCACCCATAAGCATCGAGAATGTGTAGTCGGCATTGGTAGCGCTTTCTAAGGTGACTTGCTTTAAGAGGCGCGTCTCCGGATTCATCGTGGTTTCCCACAATTGTTCGGGATTCATTTCACCCAAACCTTTATAGCGTTGCGTCGTGATGTTATCTTCTGATCCGTCACCATATTGTTCGATGAAGCGCAAACGTGCTGTTTCGTTGTAGCAATATTCTTCAGCGTGTCCTTTCTTAGCGCGGCAGCGGTAGAGGGGCGGCATAGCGATGTACAGATAGCCATCCTCGATGATTTGCGGCATATAGCGATAGAAAAGCGTCATAATGAGCGTCGCAATATGCTGTCCGTCGACGTCGGCATCGGCCATAATGATAATCTTATGGTAGCGCAATTTTTCGATATTGGCTTCTTTGGAGTCTTCATCCAAGCCAAAGCGTACGCCAAGTGCTTGTATGATGTTGTTAACTTCGTCGCTCTCGAAAGCTTTGTGCCACATTGCCTTCTCGACATTCAGAATTTTACCGCGCAAAGGCAGGATGGCCTGCGTCGTACGACTGCGCGCCTGCTTGGCAGATCCGCCTGCGGAGTCGCCCTCCACGAGGAAGAGTTCGCAGACTGCGGCATCCTTGCTCGAGCAATCGGCCAACTTGCCGGGGAGTCCGCCGCCGGACATCGGATTCTTACGCTGCACGCTCTCACGCGCCTTGCGAGCTGCGATACGCGCCGTTGCTGCGAGAATCACCTTGTCGACGATGAGTTTAGCTTCTTTCGGATGCTCCTCAAGATAGTTGGTAAGCGCCTCGCCCACGGCTTGGTTCACCGCACCGGTTACTTCCGTATTACCCAAACGCGTCTTGGTTTGGCCTTCAAACTGAGGTTCGGCCACTTTAACAGAGATTACGGCAGTCAATCCTTCGCGGAAGTCTTCGCCGGAGATTTCTATTTTCGCCTTTTCGATTTGTTTGGCAGCCGTTTGTTCGGCATATTTCTTCAAGACACGAGTGATGGCTTGGCGGAAACCGATTAAGTGGGTACCGCCCTCGATCGTGTTGATATTATTGACGTAGGAGTGGACGTTTTCCGAGTACGAAGTGTTGTACATAATAGCCACTTCGATAGGAATATCAGCCTTGTTGGTGCTGATATAGATCACGTCGTTAAAAAGATGTGTGCGGCTGGAGTCAACATAGCGAACAAACTCGCGCAAACCTTGCTCGGAGTAGAACTCTTCCTGCTTCGTGTTGCCTTCTTCATCGGGGCGAAGATCTGTAAGCGTAATCTTCAGGCCGGCATTCAGGAAGGCGAGTTCGCGCATACGGGTAGCCAGCGTATCATAATTATATATGGTCGCCGTAAATACGGTATCGTCGGGCCAAAACTGCTGTTTCGTACCGCGCAATTGGGTTTCGCCAACTACCTTTACGGGATAAAGCGGCTTGCCTTGCTCATATTCTTGCTGGTAAATCTTTCCGTCGCGAAAAACCTGCGACGTCATATGCTTAGAAAGGGCATTTACGCAAGAAACACCGACACCGTGCAGACCGCCGGAGACCTTGTAAGAGCCTTTATCAAACTTACCGCCGGCGTGAAGTACGGTCATAACCACTTCCAACGCGCTTCGGTGCTCTTTCGGGTGCATATCTACGGGAATACCGCGACCATTGTCTTGCACGATGATAGAATTGTCCGTACAAATCGTGACTTCAATGTGCGTACAATAGCCTGCCAACGCCTCATCTATGGAGTTGTCGACCGTCTCATAGACTAAGTGATGCAGACCCTTGTCACTAATGTCGCCAATGTACATGGCCGGGCGTTTCCTAACTGCTTCTAAGCCTTCGAGTACCTGAATATTACTAGCGGAATAATTGCTGCTCTTGTTTTGGTTTCCTTCCATCGGATATTTCTTTCGTTATAAAAACATACAAAAATACGAAATACCGCCGACTTGGAGAAAGCAAGAAGCGAAAAAATAGCGTTTTCTTTACTCGTGGGCGGATTTGCGGGGCGACATAGAGGGCGATACGCACCACGACGCCAAAGGCCGAAAAGCGCAGAAATAGCCGCAAAGCGACCGAAACAAGGCCAACGAGCAATTATATTATGCGCATCACGCGCAAGTCTTTAATCCCTACGGTGCAAGCCGATGCTTAGCGTGAAGATGACTGATTGAATGCGCCCCATACCTACAATAAAAACCTTCCACGCCCTACTTTGTGAGGGGCGGAAGGCTTTTATTGCACGAAATAGTGGTCGACAAGCAACCACGCAACGCATTTATTTCTTTACAACCTTCTTGCCGTTGATGACATAAATACCCTTCGGCAGATTATTCACCTCGCTGTTGAGCTTCACACCGCTGAGAGAATACACACCTTGCTTCGCTGCGGGATTGAGGGTAGGCATTGCGATGCCCGTTGCATCTTTCGTAATGACAACTTTGCTCTTTACAGGACTGCCATCAATCGCTACTGCGTGCACTTCCTTATCGAAAGCTGCACCGGCCGGCTGCGTAATGGCGCAACCTATAAGGTTAAGTTCGGCAAAGTCAACGATCGTACCATATTTCTTGCCCTCAACTGTTATCGAAGCATTTTTAATCGTGAGCGTCTCATTGGTGCCATTGTTTCCGGCAATGCCAAATTCTTTACCTTCGGCATTGATCGTGCAATCTTCGATAGTGAGGTTGGTTCCTCTGGCATAGAGCGTGCAGTTGTCCGTACTCAACATATTCAATATGCCACCACCCATAATCGTCAAAGGTGCTGTAAACCAAAATACAGCCTTGTCAGTCTCCAAACTATTTGTGCCAACAACCTGCATCGTCAGGCCATCTATATTTGACTTAAACAAGAGTTTTCCTTCGGTCTTGATGTTGGCATCTTGCAGCATAAGCACCTTGGTATCGGGGTTATAGCTAACCTTTCCGCTTACGCCTTCAACCGCAGAAGAGAGGTTACTACAATTGGCTGACGTCACCTGCGTGCCGCAAACCCAAAGCTCATACTCCGTCTGTGCCTGCGCCGTAGTAGGCATTGCGCACGTAGCGATGAATAGCACAACGATCGCCGCGCAAACTTTTTGAAGTAAATTATTTCTCATAATAATAGTGCCTCCCTGTTGAATCCCCTTTCGGAGTAAGGCCGTATCGAAGGCTTGGGTCTTAAGATTAAGTATTTTGTTAATTAATATACTGACTACCAGTCTGTATTCACATCGTTTTCTTGAAAGGTGCTTATCTCTTTTTCGGCAACGTATTCTCCACTTTAGCTCGAAAGGAGACTTACGCCTTTTGCCTTATGATTCAATCACAATTTATTGTATATTGACGCTTTATCTGCTTTGAAAGAAATACCTCGCGGTCAAGACTTCATCCTTTATCATTAGCCAAGTTCCTGCAAACCGGTCTAAGAGACGTTCACCAATGTGTCATTTTCATTTTTTCTACGCAAATTCTTCGAACATCGCCATATTTTCTGGCTTTGGAAGATGACAAAAATACATAAAAAAATAGATACACGATCATTCCTGCAAGTAAAAATTGCGATTTTGTTCGTATTTTGGTTGATTTCAAACTATTTGTCAGGAACGTTTAAAGCTATTATTTAGCAAATATACCAACAAAATTTCCGGTCAAAAGGTCATGCGCTTGTGCCTTCATAACAATTGCTTCGCAAACAATCGCAACACATTATATAATACCCATTAGTGCAACTATTTTTTGCGCAAACGCCTATTCTATCCTCACAATTTCATCAATAAATAAGGTAATAAACACCACGCCCAACCCTAAAAATGACACTATTGAGCTTGAAAATGAAGCCCTGCGAACCCCAATTTAACCGTAAACGACCCACCCCTACCGCTCTAATACGTATGAAAAAGACAATACCTTACCAATATTTACACCTTTCCCGTCGCATTCCGCCCGCAAATATCCATATTCTAAGCCCCACTACAATAAAAACACCAATAACTCGTCCAACTTCACGCAACTTTCACCCAATTTACTCCGCCGATAACCCCATCGGGGTTAGTCTTTTGACAGGGCAGTGTTGACGCAAAGCGTCAACACTGCCTCAGACCAAGAATTCAATGACAACCCCACAGGGTTGATCTCTCAAAACACCCTAATTCATATACGCGGAAAACCTTGAAAGACCAACCCTAAGGGGTTGCTCAAAGGAATGGCTCACTAAACAGGGTTAAAGCACTCCGCACTTTAACCCTGCTCTACCAAAAGACCAAGCCTAAGGGCTTGTTTGCCGGTATTTTCCCATACTGCTACATAAACTCGCTGCGAAATAATGCCGATTTAGCGCTTAAAATCGCATCATTTCTGCGCACTTTCACTTGCCAATAACCCCATCGGGGTTAGTCTTTTGGCAGGGCAGTGTTGACGCACAGCGTCAACGCTGCCACGAATCAAGGGTTCAATGACAACCCCATAGGGTTGGTCTCTCAAAACGGCCCAATGGTTATATAGATAATACTTTATTTCCAATAGTGATGATCCGAATCAATACCGGCATTTCTTAATAAAGCTTCAAGTTCACTATATGTTGATCGCTTCTGATGATGTTTTTTTTGAGTAATAATATATTGATACACGGATTTTTTGAATTTACGCGAGACGGAGAAGCCGGCATAACCTGATTGCCAATAAAAGTTGTGATAATATATGCTATCACATTCTTTGAGAAAACGAGATGAAAGACGTTTAATTTCTTTTATAAATGTCGATAAGGATATTTCCGGTGATAAAGTTGTAAGTAGATGAAGGTGATCGCCCGGACCGTTTGCAATAATACAAGAACATCCATAGTTCTCACAGGTATCCTTTATAAATATGTTGAGTCGTCGTTGATCTATATCTCTAATGGTTGGAGCAGATACTTTTTTGTGAAATACACAATGTATGAGTAGATGACAAAGAGTTTGTGGCATAGCTATTTTTATGGTATGCTGCAAAAATACGTATCTTTAATTAAATAACAATTGGATATTAGGTAGTTTTATTCTCTAACTTATAAAAACAATGTAGTCTCATATATTTACTACGGCGAGAGCTAAAAGACCAACCCTAAGGGGTTGCCCTCTTGCGACACACTATGGCATGGTTGTCGCTCCGCTCCAACACCTGCCCTGCCAAAGGACCAAGCCTAAGGGCTTGCCTTTATGTGTTTTACCCTACCGCCCGATCTTATAAACTTACTGTGGAGAACGGCCGATTCTCCGCCTAAAATCATATAATACCTGCCTAACCTCGCCCAAAAACAACCGTACCTCCATTCAAGATACATACCAAAATACCCGATTTCATCGATGAAATCGGGAAAACACTTCGCACTTTCACTTGCTAATAACCCCATCGGGGTTAGTCTTTTGGCAGGGCAGTGTTGACGCACAGCGTCAACGCTGCCACGAATCAAGGGTTCAATGACAACCCCATAGGGTTGGTCTTTCAAAAACACGCCGTTTTACGAGTAAAGGGCGCCTCATGCTTTTACGGGAATGCGCAAAAAGTAATGTAAAAACGGAGGAAATGTTCAAAAAAGAACGGTTTCATCGAAGATTCAGCTACAAAACAACACCGCCTTACGCACCCGATCCACCCGCCTCCGCACCCTCGCCAAACTTTCACCTATGATCGTTGAAACTTTCCTATAAGACAATTTTAATTCTCCTATAAGATCGTTTCAACTTTCACCTAAGACAATTTTTCCGATTATAGGTGAAAGTTTGCCCGAAACCTATCCTTGCATACACGAAAAACGGCCCTTTTTCGATAAGATACGAAAAAGCCGCGCTTTCATCGGTTGAAAACGCGGCCTTTGCTAAACGTAATTTTTGCCAGCACTAAGTTGTGCCGCCATCTTTACCTACTTCGCATTCCGAATATCATCCTGCGCACCGAAGATTAAGTTGCGCTTGTCGAGAGCCATACGCATCGTACTGCTTTTCGTGAACCGCACGCTCACGCGTTTAATGAGATTTGCACCTTTTTCCTTAGCTTCTTTCGCCGTCTTTACACCCTCGCCGTGCATCGTCAAGCGAAAAGAACCGAGATCACCTAAGCGAACCGAATTACCGTCCGCAAGCGTTTGGAGAATCTCATATT
>ERZ772807.152-NODE-152-length-45677-cov-6.943032_pt1 | contig 45677 bp, 42 predicted proteins | sample MGYA00511472_ERZ772807 | MGnify/ENA primary metagenome ERZ772807 (study PRJEB29015, sample SAMEA2737947) | human oral metagenome | biome: human oral; feature: human-associated habitat; material: dental | place: China | collected 2039 ... | reverse complement strand
GGGGTTTCAAGAGGGCGTTTCCTTGTTTTGTCTTCATCGTTTCTGTGTACCGAATTATAGCCTCGTTATGCATCAACCCTGTCTCTCCAAGTTAGCTTCCGTTAGGCGCTCCTCCCCTTGGGGGAGGCTGGGAGGGGTTTCAAGAGGGCGTTTCCTTGTTTTGTCTTCATCGTTTCTGTGTACCGAATTATAGCCTCGTTATGCATCAACCCTGTCTCTCCAAGTTAGCTTCCGTTAGGCGCTCCTCCCCTTGGGGGAGGCTGGGAGGGGTTTCAAGAGGGCGTTTCCTTGTTTTGTCTTCATCGTTTCTGTGTACCGAATCATAGCCTCGTAAGGCATCAACCCAGCCTCTCCAAGTTAGCTTCCGTTAGGCACATCCCCTCCTTTGGAGGGGCTTGGGGAGGCTTTTAATGACACTATTTTGCCTTATTGGAATATTATGTGTATCTTTGTAATGTTCGTCTTGTAACGAGCAGAAATATGTTTTTAACATAATAGACAATCGATGACACTGGAATCTCCGATACAAGCACTACAACGGCAAAAGATGCTACTTCAGATGGAATACTACGCAGAGAAGGAAGCCTTCAGGAAGCAAACAGAGGCGACAGGTATGTATAGGAAGGTGAAAAGAGGAGATGCTTGGTTCCCGTTAAGAGTGGGTAAACGCTTTTATAATGGGCTCAACCAATTATGTATTGAGGTGTTTCGAACGCAAGACGGAGATATTGAACATAACTTTGAAAGCGGTCGCCCTGTCTTGTTCTTCAAGTTTCTTGCAAAAGAAGTGGGCGTTGGTACGAACGCAAATAAGCTGGAATATTTTCGTTTTACAGGCTCTATTTCTTATGTGGATGGCGATAGAATGGTTGTTGCAGTGCCCGAATCGGCTCCTTTACTCGAACTCCAATCAGCACAGCAGCAGGTTGGGTGTCAGTTAGGATTTGATGAGACGAGTTATCAAATGATGTTTGATGCCTTAGAAAGAGCGATGAAAGCTAAGGGAAATAGGCTTGCTTACTTGCGTGACTTGTTCTATTCTCGACAAAAAGTGGGTAAGTTCTCTTTTGCTCCTATCCGTCTCCCGTGGCTGAATCCAACGCAGGAAAGGGCCGTTAATGAAGTGTTGTGGGCAAAAGATGTAGCCATTGTGCATGGTCCTCCAGGCACAGGTAAGACCACAACAATGGTCGAAGCAATCAATGAAACACTCATGCGTGAGAGTCAAGTGTTGGTTTGTGCGCAGAGTAATATGGCTGTTGATTGGATATCGGAGAAGTTAGTTGATCGTGGAATCAACGTCCTTCGCATAGGTAATCCTACTCGTGTGAATGATAAAATGCTTGGTTTTACCTACGAAAGGAAGTTTGAGGCGCACCCAGACTACCCTCAATTATGGTCTATCCGTAAGGCTATTCGGGAATTAAGAAACCATCGTAAGCGGAGTTCAGAGAATTATCATCAGAAGATGGAACGCCTGAAAAGTCGTGCCACAGAGCTTGAAATTAGGATCAATAGCGAACTCTTTGGTGAGGCGAGGGTGATTGCTTCGACCTTAGTAGGGGCAAACAGTAGGGTAATGGAGGGTCAGAAGTTCACTACCTTATTTATAGATGAGGCTGCACAAGCACTTGAGGCGGCATGCTGGATACCCATTCGTAGGGCATCAAGAGTTATCTTTGCAGGTGATCATTGCCAATTACCACCAACGGTGAAGAGCTTAGCTGCCTTGCATGCAGGACTGGGTAAAACATTAATGGAGCGTGTCGTAGAGAACAAACCAGAGGTTGTAACGTTGCTGAAGGTGCAATATAGGATGAATGAAGAGATTATGCGCTTCTCGTCCAATTGGTTCTATGGGGGGCAAGTAGAGAGTGCGCCACAGATAAAATACCGTGGTATCCTTGATTACGACAACCCAATGGTGTGGATAGATACGTCCGATTCGAGTCTAGAGAATCAATCAGAAGGGGGACAAAAAGAGGATAAATCTATCTTTAAAGAGCAGTTTGTTGGTGAGTCATTTGGGCGTATTAACAAGGGAGAAGCCGAATTGACATTGCAAACACTACAATCTTATTTTACGAAGATAGGCAAACAACGCATCTTAGATGAGCGTATTGATGTAGGTGTAATATCGCCTTATCGTGCGCAGGTACAGTACTTGAGGGGGCTAATTAAGAAGCGCGAGTTCTTTAAACCATACCGTTCTTTGATTAGCGTAAACACAGTTGACGGCTTTCAAGGGCAAGAGCGGGATGTGATACTCATCTCTTTAGTGCGTTCAAATGACGCTGGACAGATAGGATTCTTGCGTGATTTGCGTCGCATGAATGTGGCCATTACACGTGCAAGGATGAAACTTATCATCCTTGGAAACGTACAAACAATGACGCAGCATCCGTTCTATAAGAAGCTATGGGAGAGTATAGAGCAGGCAGAGTAGTGCTGTTTGCTAAAAGACAACAGCACTATATTCCATCCCAATCCTATGTATATGACCTAGAATCTCTGCTTCTCTCTCCTTCGAAGGCTTCTTGAATCCATTAATGTAATTGCGTAGTAGGGATGCATTCATGCCTATACTCTTTGCGAATTCAGCGATGTTTAGTTCCTTATGAGTTAGGAAGAAACGTTGTAAGGCGGTAGGTTCTGCATCGTTGTAAGTAAAGCTCTCGAAGCTAACATCTTCATCTATATTACGCCAATGTATGCCGTCAAAGCCTATATGGTATTGTTCCCTCTCTTCCTTTGTAGCAGTTGCAAGACGTGGATACCATAGTAGAGATTGGCGAAATGTCTGCCCCTCTTCACTTTTACCATAGATGTAATCTTTATCAAACCAAATCTTCTTAATATTCATATTAGCCTCCTTTATTTTTCAAAATACTCTTGCCAGCGTGATATGATAATATCTTTATTCTCGGTTATTACTGACTTTATCTTCTTTAAGTCATTGTTTTTTATACCTTTATGAACACCTAATACGAAGTCTTCCCCATTGTAGTTATACTTTGCGAAACCTTCGTTTCCTTCTACATGTATGTGTATTGGTTCATGTTCTCGGCTGTAGAAGAAAAATGAGAAACCATAGAATCTAAATATTTCAGGCATTGTCTTATTGTCTTAGTATGGTGCAAATATAGGTATTATATCTAATACCTGCAAACTTAAAGTTGGTTTTTTACATTGCAAAAGGATAGAGCTTGTATCAAAGTTATTTGTATATTCTCTTCGAGAAAAGAGCTTTTATATGTTTTTTTTATTTACTTTTGTGACATAAAAAGAAGTACACTATGTTGCAACGAGATTATTTCATTAGACTAATAGAGGAGTTTAGCGCAGCAATCTCACGCTTTCTAACGAAAAAGGAAGATGACTTGAAGCGTGATAAAGAGCTAAAAGACCTTTATAAACAATATGTTGGTGAATATGAAGACTTGCGTAATCTCTCCGTTGATGAGCTTTTGTTGTATGCGAAAGAACAATGGGCTGAGAACGAGAGGATAGACCGCATTGATATGGTGGCAGAGCTTCTTTATGCTGAAGCAAGCTATAAGAGTGATCCTTTGCGCTCTCTTTTACAGAAGAAAGCCTATCTGTTATTTGATTACGTAGAGGCTCATGGCACTACATTCTCTATAGATAGACAACAGAAGATGGAGGCTATGAGCCATGAATTGGGGAATCTCCTCTCTGAGAATTGTTAGTGAGAAGAATGACAAAAGGGTGTGTGTGTTATTTAAATCAGATGCTATAAACAGGCTAAACCGATATAAATCATTATGCTAGAAACAAACATTAGAGAACAAATTATCAGCTTGATACATCATCAAGTGGTACCAGCTGTGGGCTGTACAGAGCCTATGGCTGTGGCATTATGCGTCGCTCGTGCCGCCGAACTATTAGGTTCTAAACCCGAGAAAGTGCGTGTGTTGCTTTCTGCGAATATCCTTAAGAATGCCATGGGAGTGGGTATTCCTGGTACAGGGATGATAGGCTTGCCTATTGCTATTGCCTTGGGAGCATTGATAGGGAAGTCCGCATACCAATTGGAAGTCATTAAGGAGCTTACTCCAAAGGGCTTGGAAGAAGGCAAGAAGTTTATTGGTGAGAATCGAATAGACATTAAGTTGAAGGAAGGAATCACCGAGAAACTATACATTGAAGCGATCTGTGAGGCTGGAGAACACCACTCGGTTGCCATCATCTCATGTAGTCATACGAACTTTGTTTACGAGAGTGTCGATGGCAAGGTATGTATGGATAAGCGTGGTCCGAGTGGTTCTGTTGCTGCTTGCAAAGGCGTTGATCTGAACTTACGAACGGTCTGGGAGTTTGCAACAACTACTCCCGTTGAAGAGATAGAGTTCATTCTTGAAGCGAAGCGATATAACCTTCGTGCTGCAGCAGAGGCTTTGAAAGGTAATTACGGGCACTGTCTTGGGAAGATAATGGACCGTCCTTTGAGTCGAGGAATATTCGGGAACAGTATCTATTCACATATCATTTCGAAGACAGCATCAGCCTGTGATGCTCGTATGGGAGGTGCATTAATACCCGTGATGAGCAATAGTGGCTCTGGAAACCAGGGTATTTGCGCAACGAATCCAGTAGCTGTTTTTGCAAAGGAGAACGAGAATACGCGTGAAGAACTAATCCGCGCGCTTACGTTAAGTCACCTAACTGCCATCTACATAAAGCAGAGCTTGGGTGCTCTCTCAGCCCTTTGCGGTTGCGTAGTGGCAAGTATTGGATCCAGTTGTGGCATTACTTACCTCATGGGAGGCGATTACGTGAATGTCTGCCATGCGGTGAAAAACATGATCGCAAACCTTACTGGGATGATATGTGATGGTGCGAAGCCTAGTTGTTCACTGAAGATTTCATCTGGAGTATCCACTGCTATACTGTCAGCAACGCTCTCCATGGAAGGCAAACATGTGACAGCTGCGGAGGGAATCATCGATGATGACGTTGATAAGTCTATCCTTAACCTTACAAGCATAGGCAAGGAAGCGATGTGCAATACCGATGATATGGTGTTGAACATTATGACTCATAAGTGTGACTAAGGGCTTATCTCTCTTCTCGTTGATAGGTTACAATCTTGTTGTCATCCCATTGTTCGATACGAGTTATACGTATATTCGAAGGCATTTGAGGGGCTTTTACACCCTTGTCAACCAATAAGGAACCAGTCTCAACACGTATCTCATCCCATAAACCAGCATCTAGAAAGCTCTGTAAAGTACTTGCTCCACCTTCAACAATGAGGCTTTGCTTCTTCTCTTGATATAGGTGTTCAAGGACGGATTGGGGACTTGGGTATTGTGCAGATGAGGTAGATTTCTGTTGTGAAAGAACTATCTTTTCGGGGTTCTTACCGCTCCACTCCCTTACCGTAAGCTGTGGATGCTCTAAGTCGTCAGTAGTTCTTCCAACGAGAATAGCGTCATTCTCCGCCCTTAACTTATGTACCAACATCTTTGTGAAAGGCGTTGATATGTTCAAAGGATGGTAATCTTTGCTTGGTAGATAACCTATATATGCAGGATTACCCATCGTTTGTGCCCACTTCAAGATGACGTAGGGACGATGGTGCGTGTTGTATGTTATGAAGCGTTTGTTTAGTTCCAAGCACTCTTTTTCGAGTACTCCTACGGTCACTTCAATGCCTGCGTCACGTAGTTTCTGTACTCCTCTACCATGCACTTCTGCAAAGGGATCAATACAACCACACACTACTCGGTGTACACCCTTGCGTATGATCAGGTCGGCGCAAGGTGGTGTTTTTCCATAATGTGAGCATGGCTCGAGGCTAACATACAATGTTGCATCATGTAAGAGATGGCTGTCAACCTCCTTAACAGAGGCAAACGCATTCACTTCTGCATGCCCCTTACCACATTGCACATGGTAACCTTCACCAATAATCCTGCCCTCTTTGCTTACAATAACAGCCCCCACCATAGGGTTGGGTTTAGCTTTTAGCATCCCATTGTAGGCTAATTGCAAACAACGACGCATGTATTTTTCGTCAATATCAGCTTGTTTCATATCATTAAAATTCATATCTTTGCATCTATGACATACCAAGATTTATGGAACAGACTTGTTCCCTTATATGGAGAAGGTGAAGCACAAGCTATCATCCGATTGGTTTTGGAAGTGAAGTTTGGGCTTTCCTTAACCGATATATATACTGGCAAAGTTAATGAAATATCCCGAGAAGCAGTGGAGGAACTCGATAAAATCATGCAAAGACTTGCTTCGTCGGAGCCTGTTCAGTATGTGTTAGGCATGGAGAAGTTCTGTGGTCGGAGTTTTAAAGTTGCCCCTGGTGTATTGATTCCGCGCCCGGAAACGGAAGTGTTGTGCCATTGGATAGAAGCAGATAACAATCATCCGTATTGCGCCTTACAGCCTCCTGTCCCCCTGCAAGTGCTAGATGTGGGTACAGGTAGTGGTTGTATCGCTGTAACACTGGCTTTAGATCTGTATAACTCGGCTATTACAGCATGGGATATATCGGCTGATGCGCTCCTGATAGCACGTGACAATGTACATAGATGGGACTCTTCTGTGGAACTACAGATGGAGGATATCTTATCGATTTCGGCTACTGCTAAGGAACAGAAGTGGGATATCATCGTCAGTAACCCACCTTACATCTGCGATAAAGAACGCTCTTCTATGGCGGAAAATGTGCTGAAGTATGAGCCAGAAACAGCCCTCTTCGTTCCTGATAACGACCCAATTAAGTTTTATAGGGCTATTGCTGAATATGGTGTGACGGCTTTGACCGATGAGGGGAATCTCTATTTTGAGACCAATCCACTATATATATATAAGGTGAAAGCCATGTTAAGCAATCTAGGATATAAACAGATAGAACTGAAGGAAGACCAGTTTGGCAAACAGAGGTTCGTTAAAGCGATGAGAGGATGATACAGAAACGACCGATATTAGAGCCTCAAGCCTTGAAAAAACTTGCCGATCTTTGTGCGAAAGGCGAACATTGTTCAGGTGAGATGATTGAGAAGATGCGCAAATGGGGGCTTTCCGAAGATGTACAAACACGCATACTTGAGAAATTGATAAGCCTGAAGTATGTTGATGATGAGCGTTACACACAGTTCTTTGTACATGATAAAATACGTTACAATAGGTGGGGGAGACGTAAAATAGAGCAGGCTCTCTGGTTGAAGAAAGTGGATAGTAACATCGCTTCAAGCGTTTTGGATGCTGTTGATGATGCTGAGTACTTAGAGGTTTTACGCCCCTTAATGGCTAATAAGTACCGCACTATTAAGGCAGAAAGCGATTACGAGCGTTCGATGAAACTGATAAAGTTTGCAATGGGACGTGGCTTCACGATGGACTTGATACGGCGGTGTATTGATGAAGGAGTGGTTGATAGCGATGGAGATGTAGACTTCATAGAAGAATGAAAAGGACAATTAGCTTTCTTTCCAGACTCTTAGACACCTTTTTCCCACGTGCCTGTGCAGTGTGCGGAGAGCGTTTGTCCATGTCAGAAGAGATCCTTTGCGGGGCTTGCAACCTACGACTTCCCCGTACAGGATATGTCCATTCCCCCTATGATAACGAGCTTGTTCGTCTGTTTTGGGGGCTAATACCAATAGAGAAAGGGGCTTCTCTCTTCTTTTATAAGCCTCATTCCGATACAAGCCGACTGATTTATAAGCTTAAATATGGGCATCATCCCGAGATAGGAGAGGCTTTGGGACGCCTTATCGCAGATGAGTTCAATGTTGAGCAATACTTTGATGGAATCACAGCTATCGTTCCCGTGCCCTTAGCCAAGCAACGTTTACACGAGAGAGGATACAATCAAAGTATGGAGATAGCACGTGGTATTAGTGCTGTTACAGGTATTCCAATATTGGAAAAAGCTCTCCGACGTGTCACATTTCATGGTAGTCAGACACAAAAAGACCATTGGCAACGCAATGAAAATGTAGAGAAAGCCTTCCGATTAACAGACTCCTCCAGCATAGCAGGGCACCATATCCTTTTGATAGATGATATTATAACCTCTGGTGCAACCCTTGTTTCGGCTGCTCAAGAGCTGCTCAAAGGAGAGAATGTGAAGTTGAGTGTGCTCTCATTAGGCTTTGCCAAGAACAATTAAAGAGCTATTCTTTTTCCTATCTTTAGCCCTTTAATATCAAAAAAATGCGTAAGTTTGCATTTAGAATATAACCATAAACTATCAAGATGAGCGATTTAAAGAAAGCCTTTGCAGGTAAGTTATTAAGGATCAAAGCGATCAAGTTGCAACCAAATGACCCTTTCACGTGGGCGAGTGGATGGAAGTCTCCCTTCTATTGTGACAACCGCAAGACACTATCATACCATGATGTGCGTTCGTTTGTGAAGTTAGAACTGGTGCATGCAGTGCTGAAGAACTTCCCAGAAGCTACTGCTGTTGCTGGCGTGGCGACTGGAGCTATTGCGCAAGGTATGCTTGTTGCTGACGAACTAGCATTGCCTTATGCTTATGTAAGACCAAAGCCAAAGGATCACGGAATGAAGAATCAGATTGAAGGAGAGCTTCCTGCTGGTGCTAAGGTGGTTGTTGTTGAAGACCTAATATCAACTGGTGGCTCTTCTTTAAAGGCTGTTGCTGCTCTTAGAGAGGCTGGTTTTGAAGTTGTTGGTATGGTTGCCTCTTATACATACGGCTTCCCCGTCGCAGAGAAAGCATTCCAAGAAGCAGGTGTGAAGCTCGTCACCTTAATCGATTATGAGCATGTTGTTGAAAAGGCATTAGAGACGGGTTACATCAAAGAAGCCGATGTCTCTATGCTACATGAGTGGCGCAAGGATCCTGCGAATTGGCAGAAAGACTAAGAAAACATAATCAATAAACACAATGACAAAGTTTGAAAGCAGTGTAAAACAAATCCCTCACTCACAGAGAAGCGTGTATGCTATGTTGAGTGATCTTAGTAACATACAACGTTTGAAAGACCATCTTCCAGAGGAGGCAACCGATAACGACGAGATGAATAAGGTAAAGGATAAGCTCAAGAACCTTAGTTTCGACCAAGACTCCTTATCGATCAACGTGGATCCAATTGGGCAAGTTTCAATGCGTATCATAGAGCGTGATGAACCCAAGATGATCAAGCTGGAGAGTGAGAAGTCGCCCTTTGCTTTCAAGTTCTGGATACAAGTCCTACCAGTAACGGAGGCGTCTTCTAAGATGAAGCTAACTATTGATGCAGACATCCCATTCTTTGCTAAGTCGATGGTTGCAAAGCCTTTGCAAGAGGGCATAGAGAAGATTGCTGATGCGTTGGCAATGATTCCTTTTGAATAAAGCAGAGCTTATGAAAGGTATTATTAAGTATGTTGTGTTCATGCTCTTATTGTCTTTCTCTTCTTGTGGGGACAACTTCGATTACGAATACAGCAACTATCATCCTTACTTCACGTTCAACAATGGCACGCATAACGATGCTATCCTTGCAACTGCCATGAATGCTTTTTCACCAGGAGTGTTCTGTGTTATCAAGTCGTCAGAGACGAGTGGAAAGTATTGTTTTGAGTTCTCGAACAATCAAGGACTACGCTCTTCTGCACCCGTATGGTTCGATGCCATCGATATGAAACTAGAGTCTTGGAAGCATGTAGGGATGAACAATGGACTCATAGTTGGTTATGGGAATTTAGACAACCCAGCCGTTTTCTTCGCCTATGACCTTCAATGTCCTAACTGCTTCGACATGCACGATTTGCCCCTACGAAGCTATGAGTTAACAATCAGCAACACGGGTGTTGCCACTTGTAATCACTGTCATCGCAAGTATAATCTCAATACGGGTGGTAACATAGTAAGCGGTGCATCGGGTAAAAAACTAACCCGTTATCGTGCCAACAGCACTGGTCCTTTTGGAGTATTAGGCGTTAGTTAGAATCGTCCTAATATGAGTGATAAAATAAGAAGAGCCTCTCTTTGATTCGAAGAGAGGCTCTTTTCATATCAAAGAGACGCCCTCTTGACCATGAAGAGACGCCCTCTTTGAATGGAAAAGATACAAACCTGTAGGGACAGACGCCCTCGTTGGAAACCCCACCCAGCCTCCCCCAAGGGGAGGAGTGCCTACCGGTAGTTGGTTAGAATAGGTATTTCCAACCAGAGATGATGCCTTGAAGTAGGGACAGACGCCCTCGTCTGTCCGCTATAAAAGTAGGATGTTTCGGACAGACGAGGGCGTCTGTCCCTACTTTGTGGCACCATTTGGACAGGAGTTAACCTTTATCAGTGCTCAAAAAGACAGCTTCTAATCAAAAAAACAAGTAAATCTTTTGTCAGTTCGGAGATTTAGCCTTATCTTTGCAAACGGTTTGCCGCAATGGTGGAATTGGTAGACACGAGGGACTTAAAATCCCTTGGCCAGTAATGGCTGTGCGGGTTCGAGTCCCGCTCGCGGCACTTCTTCTTAAATCTCTATGCGCATGAAGCGAATAGTTTATATGTTTTTACTCTCCTTACTATTGGTTTCTTGTGGTACTCGCAGTGGTTACTTCAAGATGGAGGGACGCTTCCTGCATATAAATCAAGGCGAACTTTACGTGTACAGTCCAGATGGTGGTATCAAGGGAGTAGATACTATCAAGGTGGAAACTGGGCGTTTTTCTTATGAGATACCATGTAGCAGGTCTGCCACTCTTGTTATAGTCTTTCCCAATTACTCAACGCAACCTATCTTCGCAGAATCAGGTGAGGCTGTGGAGGTGAAGGCCGATGCTTCACACCTTAAAGAGATGGAGGTGGAGGGCACGGAGGCTAATGAACTGATGACAAAGTTCCGTAAGCAGATTGCGAGTGTGGCTCCTCCTCAAGAACTCAAATACGCTATTCAGTTTATTAAAGACCATCCCGAGTCGCCTGTAAGCGCATATTTATTAAACCGATATCTTATTCAAACAGAATCTCCCGACTATAAGTTGGCAGCCCAACTGCTCCCTCTTTTGATGAAGGAACAACCCGAGAACACTGCTTTGAGTCGTCTTAACCGACAAATAAAAGACTTAGGTAATGTGATGGTGGGTAGTAAGTTGCCTCGTTTTGCAGCTAAAGACGTGAACGGAAAGGCTGTGAGTGATGCAATGTACAGTAATAAGAACGTTGCAATCATCAGTGTTTGGGCAACGTGGAGTTATGAAAGTTTGGATATACAACGAGCCTTGAACGATGCTGTAAAGGCTGATAAAATAGCCGCATTAAGCATTTGTGTGGATGCAAACCCTAAGGAGGTGCGCCAATCACTGGTACGTGATGACATCCAGTTTCCCAATGTCTGCGATGGAAAAATGCTGAGTTCACCATTGTTAAAGACGTTCGGACTGACTATGATACCTGATAATATCGTCATACGCAATGGTAAAGTAACAGAGAGAAACATTACTGCCAATACCATACGTCAGCGTTATGGCGTTGAATAAAAACTACTAACGTGCTTGTAAAAACATTCTGTGCAGCTGTCAACGGAATGGAAGTTACCACCGTGACAGTCGAAGTAAGCATTACGCGTGGCGTCTTGTTTCATCTTACCGGACTTGCTGATGCCGCGGTAAAGGAGAGTCACGACCGTATCGCAGCAGCCCTTCTCAATACTGGTTACAAGTTTCCTGTAGCCGACATTACGGCTAATCTTGCGCCAGCCGACCTCAAAAAGGAGGGTTCCAGCTTTGATCTTCCATTGGCAATAGCCATCCTTGCCGCCAATGATAAGATGAGTAATGACCGCTTGAAGGCCTTTATGCTGGTGGGGGAATTAAGTCTTGATGGTACGTTGCAACCTGTGAAAGGAGTGCTACCGATTGCTATTAAGGCGCGAGCAGATAAGTTCCAAGGTATCATTGTGCCAAAAGCTAACGAGCACGAAGCGGCTGTTGTGGATAAATTGGAGGTCTATGGCATGGATAACATATTGCAGGTTATCGACTTCCTGAATGGTACAACCAGTCCAGAACCTTGTTATGTCGATACGAGAAAAGAGTTCTATGAACATCAATATGCCTTTGATCTCGACTTTGCTGATGTCCGCGGGCAAGAGAATGTGAAGCGTGCTTTGGAGGTAGCAGCCGCTGGTGGGCACAATCTCATTATGGTTGGACCACCCGGAAGTGGTAAGAGTATGATGGCAAAGAGGCTTCCCTCCATCCTTCCTCCGCTATCCCTTGCAGAGAGCTTAGAGACAACTCAGATACACTCCATCGCTGGGAAGTTAGGTCGAGACGCTGGATTGATTACGCAACGTCCCTTCCGAAGTCCGCACCACACCATCTCTGAGGTCGCACTCGTTGGTGGGGGAGCCAATCCAATGCCTGGTGAAATCACCTTAGCACATAATGGTGTACTCTTCTGCGATGAGCTTCCTGAGTTCAATAAACATACCTTAGAAGTTCTTAGACAGCCTTTGGAGGATCGCCATATAACGATTTCTCGTGCCAAATACACGGTCACTTATCCTTGTAGCTTTATGTTTGTGGCGAGTATGAATCCCTGTCCTTGTGGTTACTTTGCCGATCCTACTCATCATTGTGTGTGTACTCCGGGGCAGATACAGAAGTATCTTGCGAAGATATCAGGGCCTCTCATGGATCGAATTGACATCCAATGCGAGATAGCTCCGCTCCCTTTCAAGGACATCTCACAAGCAGCTGCGGGCGAGTCGAGTGCTGTTATTCGTGAAAGAGTTATCCGAGCGCGAGCCATACAGACGGAGCGTTTCCGTGAATATCGCAATGTTCACTGTAATGCACAGATGTCCGAGCGGCTCATCCACACGTTTGCTGAACCCGACGCAGCCTCTATGGAGTTGCTTCGGAATGCTATGGAGCGGTTGAAACTGTCGGCTCGTGCTTACAACAGAATACTAAAGGTGGCTCGTTCGATAGCCGACTTAGAAGGTTCGGGGGCTGTCCTTTCACAGCACATAGCCGAGGCGATAGGGTATAGAAACTTAGATAGAAGTGATTGGGCAGAGCGTTGATATAAGGTAAACTAAAGGCTATTACTCAATAAGTAAAAGGTTGTTAAGCTTGGGGGAGTAACTGTTAACATCAACGAAATGTACTTCCGTGGGGCACGGAAGTACGACCCGTGCCCCACGAGTCGTACACCCGTGGGGCACAAGTCCTATTCACCTTCTAATGAATATTTACTAATGTCCCAAACTAAACGTTGCTACCTTCCTCAATGGTATTCAATCCCCTTATTCAAGGGTGTTAAGCACTCTTGACGAAGGGTGTTTAACACTGTTGCCTAAAGGTGTTTAACACTGTTGATCAAAGGTGTTAAACACTCTTGGTAGAGGACCTTTTAGGTGTCCTAAAGTCGACATCAAAGGGACGCATAAAATTGTTCGCGAAGAATCTGGAAATAGTTCGCGAACAAAATCGAAATTGTTCGCGAACAATTTGAAAATAGTTCGCGAACAATCCGGGAAGAGTTCGCGAACAATTCGGGAAAAGTTCGCGAACTCTTTTCTGCGTTTCTTAGTACTGGCTTTTCCATCCCTTTTGATAGGAAAAGTAAACAGGTGTGCAGACAGGAGATAACTCCGTGTTCTGCACACCTGTTGTTAGTATAGGTGTTTGGGGAGGTTTATTCCGCCTTCCACAGTTTGTATCCGTTTTCTCGGTCGCTGGTGTTACTTACCGTCAGCGTGCCATTGTCAAAGTGCAGATTATAGCTAACTTTAGAATTGTAAGGGTAACGTGTACTCGTCCAGTAGTCTCCAAAGGTTCTGAAGCCTGCGAGTTTACCTCCTGAATAGCGTCCCATAGCAGGTAGAAAGAAATAGTCGTTGAGCTTGCTTGGAGTTCCCTGTGTTACAGCTTGGGATGGCGGAGTCTCAAAAACTTTTTTATTGGCACGGTTCTGTCCATCAGGAGAAGCGGCCTTGAGTTCAGTAGTGGTCTTACCTTCCTTTTGGGCAATCACACTCGCTTTCTTGAGCCATATACCGCCAGTGTACAGATGTCCCCATACTGACCAAAGCGTTGTGTTGTCCCAGTGTGGGTCACCTTTCTTGCAGTACCACATAAGTTCATTGATGTTAGGACAATCCTTTGCCTTATTGCTGGCTGCTGTTGGGAATGGGGCTGCGTTGTACCATCGGTCAGCGTCAGAACTGGTTGGGATGTTGGTGCCTGGCACATTTTCTTTCTTCGGCTGTTCGCCCTTGTGTCCGGACCAGTACTCTTGTTTGGCGTCCCACATATAGTAATCGTCCTCATAGCTTCTGATGGACAGCGCGGCAGGCATGTCATAGTAGCCGTTCGGGTCATACGTGAACTCGCCGAAAGTCTTTGTGATGGCACCTGATACATTCGTATCTTTGTCCTTAACATAATATTTCACGGTGAGCTTGTACTTACCGGGCATGATAACAATATACATTCGCCCAGCTTTACATTTTTTTCCCGAAGCATCGTTTTGCATGATGAAGCCGTCATTGCTGCCTGAAGCCTTGGGAGTCAGCTTAATCGTTTTAGTGTTACCCGAGCCAGTGAGCTCTCCATTCGTGTTTAGTGTGTAGGCTCCCGCAATATTCTTGTCGGCTGTCACCTCAATCTTCGTCACATAGACATTAGTCAACGCGTGATCGTAAGTAGGATTGAAGCAAAGATAGGCGGCTGCATGCTTTAGCTTGAACTTGTACTGCCCGCTAGGCTGCCTTACGGCTTCATCCGAGCCACAATCGCCCGATACTCCGAAGTGGAGGGTGTTGTCAGGGCCGTTCTGCTCCTGTTCGGAAGCAATGGTTACATTGTTTCCAGTGCCGTTTGCCCCAGGATAATAGACTCTGTACTTATTTTGGGTATATGTGCCAGGCATCTTGAATTTGAATGCAAGCACATTCGTACCCGACACCGTATTACTGCTTTGCTGAAACGTACCTGTTTTGTCTTTTACAAAGATTTTGTCGCCAGCCTCCCAGTAGAAGTCTCTTGTGTCATAATTAAGCGATGTGCGTGTTGTGCTTTCCTCTCCTGTGACGAAACTAGTCTGTGCTGTTTCCGTAGTTTCTTCACCAGTATTTGTGCTGTTTGCTGTCTGTATATCGTCATTTGAACAGCCTGCAGCTGTTAGCAGCAGAGCTGCCATTGTCCATTGATAATATGATTTGATATTCATTTTGGTGTTTTATGTTTCTTGTTGTCTCTAGCTTTGCCTTTTTAGTCTTCCCATGTCGTTGGTGCATTCTCTTCGCCACTTCTGGAGAAGAAGGAACGCTTGGCACCACTGCTTGATTCTTCCGCAGGACCTGTTTTGTGGTCGCCTTTTTTGTGGTCTCCAGGGTAGGAGGCTTCCAGTATCGAACTGTCGATACAAGCATACATCACTTCAATTTTGGGTCTCTGATAAATTTTCTTTGTTTGTTCTTTACTCATTGTTATCTTGGTCTAAATGGTTATAGTGGATAGTTTTAGTATGAATTACCTGTGGTGAAAGGGAGGACTCTCCCTGATCAACATAGAGGTATCATTTGTTCTTATCATGTCATAACGACATTCCTCTTTTAAAGAAACTACTTCAAATAGTTATAATTCGGCTGCAAAAGTACGTATATTCTTCTTGTTTTACCCCCCCCCCGATTGTTAAATTATCGAAATAATATAAAAGAAGTCGTGAATAAGAGAAAGGGGGAAATGCCATGATTGCTTTATCTTTTCTTTGTCGAATGCGTATTGCGCTGCCGCAGGATGCGTATTCCCACACTGTTAGATGCGGTGAGCGTTGTTGCCAGATGCGGTGAATGCGGCGACAAGATACGCATCTGTCAATGGTTAGATACGTATCTGTCGGCAGCGTAATGCGTATCTGTCAGCGACTAAATACGGTGATTACTGTGTGTTGCAATGTAAGAAGGTACTTTAACAAAGGTTTTTTTGTATTGCCAATAGTGACAAAGTATTTAGGTTAGATGTATTCCAATTACACCTTATTATATATGTGCTAACCCATATTATATATATGTGCTAACCCACTTCTATTGTCCCATCCTTATTCACTTTCAATCGCGGCTTGGGCTGTGGTGCAGCTGGTTGAGGCTTCTGTTGTCTTACAGGAGCAGGCTTATGTTGTGGAACAGGCTTAGCTTTAACAGGTCTCGGTGCTGTTGGGCGTTGTCTAATGGGAGCTTTCCTCGTAGGTTGATGAGTAGCTACATTCTTCTTATTGGGTACTATTCTGCTCTTCAGTTCACCACCAACATAAGTACCATTAGGTCCTTTCGTCCGATACGCATAGAATGTGCTTTTAGGGAGATATACCGTATCTTCGACACATAGACCATCATCGTAACGTGCGTGTTCGATAATCTTTTGCCCAGTATCATCGTACACGTAGGTCATTCCCTGTAGTAGTCCATTCTCGTAGTTCTCAATGTATTCAAGATAAGGAGTTGCACTGGGACGATTCATCTTTTGGTACTTGATGAGCTTACCCTGCTTCTTCCCTTTGCTGTAACTCACGATGCTTTCGATGTTACCAAATGCATCGTAATACTTCACCTGCCCATCCCTTAGACCGTCCTTATAGTCTTCTTCCATGGAGAGGCTCCCGTTCTCCTTATATGAAACACAGTGCCCTTCTAATAACCCCGTCTTCTTATCCCTATAAGTAATCGACTTTATCTGTCCGTTTTCATAGGTTTCTACTATCTTCTTCACCTGTGCGTTACACGCTAAAGGTAGTGCGATAAGGAGGAGCAGAAGAACTTGAATCTTTCTCATACTATACTCGTGCTTAATACTCATTGCTTTAGTATCTTGTGTTCAGTCGCAAACTTATACTCATACTTCAGGTAGCCTTCCTTCAAAGTAAGACTTGCGATGTAATGTTCATCATCAGTATTACTGTTCTCTTTGGTAGCTCTGAACCATATCTTCTGATTGTCTCTTATAACGCCACCTATCTTCATTGGAAGCTCAAGAGAGTGTGTCCAGAGAATCACCCCATTAGTGTTTCGAAGTTGAAGAACCGTTGGTGCATCCTCCGAGATACTAGCATTATACTCTATAAGGATATACTTCGAGTCTTGGTAATCAATCTTTGAATTGAAGCCAGCAAACCAATCTGTTATTGCGTTATGACTAATCATTCGACCGTCACCACGCGGAGTATCTGTCACACCATATAGGAAGTAACCAGCGTCTTGAGGGTCTCCTAAGTGATACATGAAGCGTATTCTCCATAATCGGTTTAGGCTTTTTTGGCTAGAGGATTCGCTCGCTTCCTTTCGATCTAATATATAGAATACACTATCGCGAACCTCCCCATTGAGTTCAGAAGCAGGTAGTTGCTGGGCGTATTCATAGGCTTCCTTCGTATAAAGACGGTCTGTGGCAGGGAAGTAATAATAGGTCTCTGCCATATTGTTGGTGACTTTGAACCCCTCACCTACGCCCGCCGTACTAGCGTGGTCTTCGTAGGTATCAGAGATAAACTCTACTGATGAGATACCACTTGACATCGCTTTCTTCTTGGCGAAGATAGTCTTTGAGACATTCTTTAGCGTGAGTGTCTGTGGGTCAATCTCGAGTATAAACTGGCTAGGAATCGTGATATACCACTTCTTGGCTTGGTTCAGATGTTGTATATCAAGCATGTGGAAAGCTGTCATACCAATCTTCCTCGCATCGTCATCACTGATGAGAAGTTTGTCAGCTAACACCTTTCCGCTATCCGGATCGATAAATCCATAATAGTAACCATTCGATGAGGTGCTATTGTTGTAGAATGTGTTATGGAAACGGCGATCGGTTAGATAGAAGAAGCAAACACGTCCGTCATGCTTCACAGGGACGATGGCTTTATAAGTGTCATCTACTTCGAGGGAGTCGTCTGAACTAAGGTTTGGACTGGAAGAGTGGAACCCGAAGAGCATAATACAGAACAGAAAGAATAAGACACCACCGATGATGACGAATGCTTGTATCGCATTGCTCATAGAGACGTTAGCGTCTCCTTTAATGCGCGTGAAGCCCCCATTGTCAAAATGATGCTTAACATGAATGGTTATATCATCGTCATCTAAGAAGTATTCCGTTCCACAGTTTTTACAGCGATAGAGCTTTTCATCCAGTTGAATATGCTTTTCACTACCGCAGTTCGGACACTTTATAGGTCTTATCTTTGTTGACATTTTCTTACAGAATCAGTGCTTATGATTGTTTCTTATAGTGGATGGCTAAATAACTCAAGATGCCTTCTACAGCTGTAAAGATAGCGAAGAGGATAATCCACCAGTTGTCTTTTACGCTGCTCGGAGCCACTAGTCCACTGCCAAACTCTATGATGCTGGCAAAGAGGAAGAGCATTCCTAGGCTCAAACGATGTGTTCGTTCTGCACCAAGAGCAAACAACATGACCACCAACAGGGTGTTAACAATGATGGCAGCACTCGTGTAGAGCATGTTTGCTAAGGGGTAAACAGAGAGAACCAGACCTGCAATGATATTGACAAAGAGGACGGCTATGGCGGGAATTAGTACTTTATTCATAATTTAGAAAGTATTTCGTTCTTCTTTTGTTCGTATTCTTCTGCTGTGATGAGCTGCTCGTCAAGTAACTTTTTGAGCTTCCGCAAGCGTTGAGAGGGGTCACTGCTTGCACCTCCCGACTTGAATATGTCTTGTGCTAACTGCAGTCCGGCACCCATTTGCAAACCAGCTCCTGCCAGTCCACCTTGGTTCTTTGCAGCATCACGCAAGGCTCCTAACTTCTGCAACTCGGTGTAGTCTAGGTCTACTTCGGCTGCTGCTTGCTTCTCAGTAGCCATATTTGCAATGCGCCCAATACGTTCCATCGTATCGTCATCGAATGTGACTGATGCAATACGGAAGTCGGTTAACTCTAGACCAAGGCGTGATAACTCCTCTGACGTCTTCTCTCGTAATTCATTAGAAAGCTCTTCTAAGTGTGTATCCACCTCTTTGTAAGGGTATGCTTTGACTGCCAGAAAGTTGGTGAGTGGCGTTATGATGCGTGAAGAAACAAGTTCCTGTACATCCTCTACATAGTAATTTGCGACGGTACCAAGCACCGTAACAAACATTTGTGATGCGTCTTGAATCCTTACGGAGAAGTTTCCGCAGGCTCCAAGTGCCACAGGTATGTTGTAATAGGGTTCTATATACTTCACTGGCGAGGCTGTTCCCCAAAGGATATTCACCATCTCTGCCGTGCGGAAGAAGTAGAACCTCATCTTGTGTTCGCTCTCTGCTTGCTGCGCAATGTTAAGCAGTGTGGTGATAAAGGGATGATTATCGGTCTCCATCTCATAGATTCCAGGCTCAGTAAGCGTACCTTTCACTTGCCCATCATAGACGATAATGCAGCCCTGACCGGGTGCTATAATGAGCTTACTAGCATCCTTTATTTCGTCAGTCGTTGTCTCCAACTGATGGAAAAGTAGCCTGCTGTCTTGGTCTTTCCACTCTATGACAGTTCTTAATTGCCGTTTAAATAAGTTCTTTATGCCCATAGCCTCTATTGTTACTTATCAATAAATTACATTCTTCCTTATCGTATAATACGTTGTAGTAAAACCTCTTAACGTTCTGCAAATATAATGATTTGTATTGAAAACAGCAAGAGATTCCTAAAGAATGAAGGGTTTATTTAAGTTGACGGTTTGACGAGTTAACAAGTAAACAAGTTGTTAGTTGTGTGGGATGTAGCCTCTCCAAACTAGCTTCCGTTAGGCACTCCTCCCCTTGGGGGAGGCTGGGAGGGGTTTCAAAGAGGGCGTTCCTTTGTATCAAAGAGAGGCTCTCTTCATTGCAAGGAAACGCCCTCTTCGCTTTGAAGAGGGCGTTTCCTTGTTTTGTCTTTAGCATTTCCGACTAATGAGGCATTGCCTTGTTACACATCAACCAACCATCCCATGGTTAGCTTCCGTTAGGCACTCCTCCCCTTTGGGGAGGCTGGGAGGGGTAGTGGAGGAGGTTGTTAGGAGGCTCAAAAAAGGGGAAGAACCATCATAGCTCTTCCCCTTTTCGAGTCGGGATGACCGGATTCGAACTGGCGACCCCTACGTCCCGAACGTAGTGCGCTACCAACTGCGCTACATCCCGATAGCCTTTGCAAGCAGTTGCAAAGGTAGTTATTTTTTCGGAACTAGTGCAATGTTTTATCCTCTTTTTATACTGACTTAGAGCAAGTCTGGCAGTTCGAAGAGTCTTATTCCATTGCTTCCTTTGATGAGGATATAGTGGTTCTCTGGTTGATGATGGGCTATTTCCGCTTTCACCTCATCGACATTCTTAAACTTACGGAAGTCTGTGTTAGTCTTTTGAAATTCCTCTCCTACGAGCCAAACATTCGTTAACCCCGCTGCTTTGAGCAGTTCTACAACCTTTTGATGTTCCTCTGCTGAAGCTGCACCAAGCTCTCTCATGTCTCCGAGAATAGCCATCTTGTGTTCAACCTCCATAAGTAGGAAGTTCTCAATAGCAGCTGCCATGCTGGAAGGATTGGCGTTATAAGCATCTACAATGAGCTTGTTGTGGGCTGTTTCTGTGAGCTGTGAACGGTTGTTATGAGGGATATAATTCTCTAAGGCGTGGTTTATCTGCTGTGGAGTTACACCAAAGTGTAGACCGATGGTGATAGCTGCCAACATGTTATCAAGGTTGTACGAGCCGATGAGATGAGTCTGTACTTCGTATATTGTATTGGCTGGTTGCTGCTTATTGAGGCTTGACGACTGCCATTCGAATTTGAGGAAAGGAGCACAACTGATTACCTTTCCTTGTACGTCGGCAGTATCATCTTGCCCGTAAGTGATAATGCGGTCGAATTCACGTTGCGCCGCCATCTCTGTGAGGTCGGCATTACTTTCGTTCAAGAAGAGTAAGGCATCATGCGCTTTTAGATAGTCGTATAGCTCGCCTTTGGTACGTTTTACGCCCTCAAAGCTGCCGAATCCCTGTAGATGAGCACGACCGACATTTGTAATCAAACCGCACGTTGGCTCTACATAAGTTACTAATTTCTTGATGTCACCGGGGTGAGATGCACCCATCTCGATGACAGCTATCTCATCATCAGGGCGTATGCCAAGTAGCGTGCGAGGCACACCAACATCGTTGTTATAGTTTGCTTCGGTGTGATGAACCTTATATTTCTCAGCTAAGACAGTAGAGATAAGCTCCTTACTGGTGGTCTTTCCGTTCGTTCCTGTAATGCCAATGACGGGGATAGAGAACTGACGTCGGTGCTCGCGAGCGAGTTCTTTGTAAGTAACGAGAGCATCCTCCACTAAGATAATACGCTTATCAGTGGGGTCGGCATACTCTTTTTCGTCAACAATAGCATAACTACAACCTTTGTCCAAAGCAGCTTTTGCAAACTTATTACCGTCGAATGATGCTCCTTTCAATGCTATGAAGATACTTCCTTCAGGGCAGTTTCGACTGTCAGTAGTCACTGTTGGGTGACTTAGATAAATCTTATAAATCTCCTGTATGTCCATGAATTCAACTTTATTCTATGGTGCAAAGATAGTCTAAAAGGCAGACAATGCAAAGCAAAGAGAGCCTTTTTAACAGATAGACAGTTATTGTTCTCCATCAGTGTTAGGCTTTGGCAAGAGTGCTGCTCACCGATGTCCTATATATATAAGGTGTAACAACTGTGGTGCAGCTAAGCTTTTGAAGTATCGTTATAAATCGAATATTTATAATGTTTTGTAACGCTTTTTGAGTTTAAAGTACAATTTAGTTACGATTTTTTGGTTTGTTAAGTAATTCTTTATACCTTTGCACTTATTTAATAAGAAATAGTCACATTTTATATATTAAGCTTATGGTTAAAAGATTGTCAATGGTTTTATTTGGTCTGTTCCTATGCTTAGGTGTAGCAATGGCACAGAGTGAGATCTCAGGAACTGTTGTGTCTTCAGAAGATGGAGAGCCTATTGTAGGTGCGTCCGTACTTGTTGTTGGGACACAGATGGGTACTGTCACTGATATTGATGGTAACTTCCATCTATCAGTTCCAGAGGGTAAGAAGCAGTTAAGAGTACAGTATGTTGGACTCAAAACAGTGGTTGTTCCTGTAAAAAATGGTATGAAGGTTGTGTTGAAACCAGACGCTGGCTCGCTTGAAGAAGTTATCGTTACTGGTTATGGAAACTTTAAGAAATCAAGCTTTACAGGTGCTGCTGCAAACGTAGACCCAGGTAAGTTGGCAGACGTACCAGTAGCCTCTGTGCAGGATAAACTGTCTGGTTCTGTACCTGGAGTAACGGTTACGAGTTCATCAGGTGCGCCTGGTGCTGTAAGCAATATACGTATCCGTGGTATGGGATCTATCAATGCTGGCAATGATCCATTGTATGTTATTGATGGTACACCAATGGTATCTGGTGATATTAACGCATTCGGTCAGGGTCAGTTCAATGATACTGGTACGGACATCTTAGCCACTTTGAACAGCAATGACATTGAGTCAATAACGGTCATCAAAGACGCTGCTGCAGCTTCTTTGTATGGATCTCGTGCTGCTAATGGTGTGGTAGTTATCACAACCAAGAGCGGTAAGAAAGGTAAGACGCATGTAGACTTCCGTAGTGACTGGGGTTTCTCTAACATGGCTATCAATTATCGTCCAATGCTGGATGGTGACGCTCGTCGTGCTGTTCTCTCACGTGGTTTGGAGAACTATGCCATATATAAAGAGGGCAAATCAAAGGCTGATGCAGCTGCATTCGCTAAGGGTCAGATTGATGATTATGCTGCTAAACCAGTCGTAGGATACGATGCTAATAACAAACCAATCTATGGTTGGACCAATTGGAAGGATCTTCTCTTTAAGACGGGACACCATCAGAACTATCAAGTAAGCCTTAGTGGTGGTAGTGAAAACACTCAGTTCTATACCTCTCTGTCATATATGAAGCAGACAGGTATCACCGCTAACCAAGGTTTGGAACGCTTTACTGGTAATGCAAACCTTACTCATAAGTTCGGAAGATTTACTTTGTTATACTCTGGCTTGTTCTCTAAAATAAACCAGCAGTTGGCTAATGAGAGTACTTCTTATACCAGTTCAATTGCGCATTATGCTTTCTTTGATAGCCCTTCAGCTGTTGCCTATCTTCCTGACGGCTCATTGGCACCAGGTGCGAAAACAGGCTCTTATGTACAACTTAACCCTTTGTATGAGTACAAACATTCAAGTGATAAGAACGACGTAAGACGTGCTTTCAACTCTCTGAAGCTCGATTGGAACATCTGGGATGCGCTCCACTTGAGTGAAAAGTTCACTTACGACTATACGTCATCAGTAGAGAATGTCCTCTGGGATCGCTACTCTAACGATGGAGCTCCTGGTGGTACTCTACAGCGCGTAGTGAGTGCTATCACTCAATTGAATGGTCAGACGCAGCTCAGTTATGCGAAGTCTTTTGGCTTGCACAACGTTGATGCGCTCTTAGGATACGAAACAGAGAAGTTCACTTACAAGTACAATTACATCCAAGGAACCAATTATCCGGGAGATCTCTACGAGCTTTCTAATGCAGGAACAACGAGTGGATCTAGTAATGCACAGGGTTACACGATGGCAAGTTGGTTAGGTCGTTTGAACTACAACTACGATAACAGATACTATGCAGGTGTCAGTTTCCGTCGCGATGGCAGTAGTCGTTTGGCAAAAGCAAACCGTTGGGGAACCTTCTGGTCAGTGTCTGGTGCATGGCGATTCGGTGCTGAGAAGTTCATGGAAACGGCTAAGAGCGTCCTAAGTGATGGTAAGTTGCGTATCAGCTATGGTGTGAATGGAACCTTGCCAAACAGCTATTATGATTATATGAACCTCTTCCAGTTCGGTCAGTATTATGATGGAAAGTCTGGAATGGGTATCGTTGGCATTGGAAACCCAGACTTGAAATGGGAGAAGAACCGTGCTTTTAACGTTGGTTTAGACCTCACTTTCTTCGATAGAATCTCGTTGACTTTTGATTACTACACGCGTAACACCAGTGATCTTATCTATGACTTACCAGTGTCAGCTGTGCCGGGCTATTATTCTGGAGATACATATAGTACGACCACACCAAAGAACATTGGCTCCTTACGCAACACTGGTTACGAGTTTACGATACAAAGTAATAACGTTAACACAAAGGACTTCACATGGACAACCATGCTGAACTTCGGTCATAACCACAATAAGATTACCAAGCTTAATGGTTCTCAGGACGAGATTATCAGTGGTATATTGATTCACAAGGTGGGGCATACTTACTACAGCTATTACGCTCTTGAGTATGCTGGGGTAGACCCAACTACAGGTAAGGAATCCTATTACATCAATGATGGAACAGCCAATGCACGTAAGACAACGACCGATCCTGCAGCTGCAAAGAAGGTTATCGTAGGTGACCATGAAGCTACTTTGGAAGGTGGTTTGACGAACAATATCAAATGGAAATTCATCGACTTCGGTTTGAACTTTACCTTCTCATTCGGCGGAAAGGCTTACGATGCAGCAAGATGGCAGCACAGTAACGGTGGTAACTTCCTATATGGTGGTGCTGTCCCAGCCTATTATGACATTAACAAGATGTGGACAGGTCCTGGAGACACAAAGGCTACTCTCCCTGCTTTCCAATATGGAAACGAAGCTAAGATAGAGTCTTCTCGCTGGTTGATGCCTACAGACTACTTGCGCTTAAAGAGCCTAACACTTGGTCTCACTGCACCTAATAGCTGGGTATCAAGAATTGGTTTGGCAAAGGCAAGACTTTATTTCTCTGCTTCAAACCTCTTTACTTTGAAGTCAAAAGATCTCAATGTTGATCCCGAGATGCCAGTAAGTGGTCTATGTGTATTCGAGACTCCAGCCTTGAGAACATTCACATTTGGAGTCGAGTTAGGCTTCTAATTTATTAATTGTAGAATTTTTGTTTATGAGAAAATATAATAAGAACATATATGGCTTGGTGCTCGCAGGCACCGTCCTGTTGGGTATGTCATCTTGCGGTGATGACTTCTTCGAGCAGAAACCAGCTGATTCTGTTCCTGCAGATAAGGCTATACAGAATAGTAGTGACCTTGGATCGGCTTATACGGGAATGTATGCTGCCTTGAAAGGAAGTAGTAAGTTGATTGATTACTATGGGCAACAAATGTTCCTATATGGCGATCTGCACGGTGAAGACTTACAGTATAATACGTTCTACGGAAGTAATCGTGCGAACTTCTATTATTTGATGAGTTACACTACAGCATCCGACTTTAATCGTGACAATGCGATATGGCGTACACCTTATATCGTCATAGGGCGCGCTTGTCGAATCATTGAGGCTGCTGACGGAGGAAAGCTGACTGATAAGACGGATGCGGCAGCTGAGATTGCTAAAGATCGTGCAGAAGCATTGGTACTACGCGCTATGGCAACCTTTGATCTGACCCGTGTTTATGGCAAGACCTATACAGAGGATAATGGTGCTTCACTGGGAGTTCCTGTGGTAACAAGCTCTTTGGAATCGAATGTAAAGCCTGCTCGTAGCACCGTGGCAGAGTGTTATACACAAGTCATCAAGGACTTGAATGAAGCAATTAGCTCTGGCGCATTGTCAACAGAGGTTACTCCTGGATACGTTAGTCTCTATGCAGCAAAGGCTCTTTTAGCACGTGTTTACCTGACAAAGGGCGATTGGGCTAATGCACTTAGCACTGCGGAAGATGTTATCAATAACTCTGGTAGGAGTTTATGGACTACTAATGAGTATGTCAAGGCATGGAAGAAAGACGATGCAGCACACGCCAAAGAGATGCTTTTCGAGTTATCTATTACCAATACGAGTGATTGGAATGACCGTGAAAGTATATCCTATATGTATGCCGAGAACCGCTCTGATATCCCCGGTTATGGTGATGTTGTCGCAAGTAAGCAGTTCGTTGATCTCCTTGCTCAAGACCCTAAGGACGTTCGTGCAGATGTTTTCCTTGCGCCAAGCAAAGATGCTGCAAATAAGTTCAATGGTGCAAAGGTTTATCTAAATAAGATGCCTGCTTACAATGGTGATGTTCGTTATGCAAATGTCCCATTGTTGCGTCTCTCTGAGGTTTATTTGATAGCTTCCGAAGCGGCATTCAAGGCTGGAAACACTGCAAAAGCTGCCCAGTACTTAAATGAGTTACTGAAGAATAGAACCACAGATGCGTCTCGTCTTGTTACAGCAGCTACTATCACGGCAGCCCGAATATCGCTCGAACGTCGCAAGGAATTGGTTGGTGAGGGGCAACGTTTCTTTGATGCTATCCGCAACAATGAGACAATTACACGTTATACTAACGAATCCGATCGTGGTTGGAACTCTGTTCTTCCAGCGGAGGTACGCAGTTACAACCGTGATTACTACAAGTCTCTTGCAGCTATACCAAGCTATGAGACGGATGCAAACAAGAACATTAAGCAGAACGATGGTTATGGTCAATAACCGGTTTTGATGCCACTTAACCACTTATTATAAAACGCGGAGGATGTGTCCAACTGGGCACATCCTTTTTTCTTATCTACTGTTCCTACCATTTATTAAGAATATCTTTTACAAATTTAATTATCAATATAGAGCCAAATAGGAAGCGATATTCTTCAAAATAAAAACGTATATACCTTTTTTAGAAAACGTACCTACGTTTTTATGAAAACGTACCTCCGTTTTTGGTGAAACGTATATACGTTTTTGGTGAAATGTATATCCGTTTTTAGTGAAACGTATATCCGTTTTTAGTGAAAAGTACGTACTTTTTAGGTAAAAATAGGCTATTTTTTCCATTGATGGTCGGTTGCTTTCGATTGAAAAGAATGTAAGATTTACGTAAAACGTTGGTTATTAATGAGTTATACGATTGTTCGCAAACTTCTTCAAAACGCGCGTATTTGACCCAAAGGAGGGTACTCTTCGATAAAAACGCAGTTATAAGCATAGATTTTAGCAGTATTTCTTTACAAATGTAGTAGGTTGTTTCCGCAGGTTTCGTCCTATCTATACCATTAGAACGAATGCTCTTTTCGCCCTTTCTGAACGTTCGATTGAAGTCTAATCGTTGGTGAAAAGCATTGGAACTATCGCCTGTTTGCCTACTGAAACTTGTGCTTTTCGCTAAAAAGGTTGGGCTTTTCTAATATAAATGTGCAATATTTACATTACCTTTGCGCCTATGGAGAAGATGAAAACATTGGGTGATGGAACGCCCATAAGCTATACTATCAACGTTCGTGGGCAACTCATCGACTTGGGCGAACCACTGGTGATGGGAATCATGAACGTTACGCCTGACTCATTCTATGCTAATAGTCGAGTGCAAACGGCTGAGGCTATCCGCCAGCGAGCCCATCAGATTGTTGCTCAAGGGGCTAAGATTATTGATATCGGAGCCTGTTCAACACGTCCCGGAGGCGTTGTTGTCAGTGCAGAAGAGGAGATGCAGCGATTGGCTTTCGCTCTCCCGATTGTCAAAGAAGCCGAGCCTGATGCCATACTATCCATTGATACTTTCCATGCTGATATTGCCCGAAGGACGATTGAGGAGTTCGGTGCAGATATAATCAACGATGTTGAGGAAGGTAAAGACCCTGAAATGTTCCGTACCGTAGCCGAACTTGGGGTACCTTATATCCTTATGTCTACCGCAGCTAACCTTCATGACATGCTTATCGACTTCTCTCGTGAGGTGCAAGAATTGCGCGATTTGGGGCAAAAAGACATTATTCTCGACCCCGGTTTCGGCTTTGGTAAGGACCCCGTAGCGGGCAATTACGAGTTATTAAGCGTCATGGAACGGTTGCAAGTAATGGAACTTCCTATACTTGTAGGTATTAGTAGGAAGCGAATGATTCATCAACTTTTGGGGATTACGGCGGCTGAAAGTCTGAACGGAACAACCATTTTGAACACAATCGCCCTACTGAAAGGTGCAAACATACTGCGAGTGCACGATGTTCGTGAGGCGGTTGAGGCTGTGAAGATCGTTGGTGCAATGCGACAAAATACTGTAAAGTGAAATAATAAAGACCCTCTTTTATGTTTTTTCCATTTGGTATAAAGGATGTAATCGACATCGTGCTCGTAGCATTGATGCTCTATTATATCTATCGAGTGATGAAGGAATCGCGTTCTCTGAACGTCTTCATCGGAATCATGTTGTTTGTTATTTTATGGCTTATAGTAAGTCAAGTCTTAGAGATGCGGCTCTTGGGTAGTATCTTGGATAAGCTGGTTTCTGTGGGAGTCATTGGTCTTATCGTTCTTTTCCAAGAAGATATTCGCCACTTCCTGTATAGTCTTGGCGCACATCGGAAGGTGAAAAGCATTATTAAACTATTTACGAAAACAAACAAAGAGGAGGTCGATAAGGAAGCAATTATGCCTATTGTCATGGCTTGTATGAGTATGAGCCGTGGCAAGGTGGGGGCTTTGATTGTTATTGAACGCGGTGTGATGCTGCAGGATATAGTGGAGACTGGCGACTTGATAGACGCTCGCATTAATCAACGACTCATCGAAAACATCTTCTTTAAGAACTCGCCTCTGCACGATGGGGCGATGATTATCTCCAAACGACGCATTAAGGCGGCAGGATGTATATTGCCTGTAAGCCACAAGCAAGACATTCCTAAGGAGTTAGGTCTGCGTCACCGTGCTGCCATGGGTATCTCGCAAGATTCGGACGCGTTGGCTATCATCGTTTCAGAAGAGACTGGTCGCATTAGTGTTGCCATACATGGTGAGTTCCAACTGCGCCTCTCTGCCGAGCAACTGGAGAGTATCTTAACAAAGGAGATGGTGCTGTCTTGAATTCAAAATTATGATTAGGTAGAGTTGACGAGTACACGAGTTAACGGGTTAACAAGTTATTAGTTCTGTTGGATGTAGTGCCACAAAGTAGGGACAGACGCCCTCTTCTGTCCGCCCAACATTCTACTTTACATTACAAGCAAACTCCCTTATGCGGACAGACGAGGGCGTCTGTCCCTACTATGTTACTCTGTCTTTCTTACTTTGTTACTCTGTCTTCCCTTCTTATTATGCTGTCCCTTGTAGACAAGAGCCGCTGGATTATATTCGAGCTAACCTAATTCAGCATTAGATTCATCTCTAATTTATCATCTTTGAAGATATAGTCTACCAGCTCATTGATTGTCAATGAACGTGTGTTCGGCAGTGGTTGATTCGTATGACAAACGTGCCCTTCCTTTATTTGGAAGTACATGTTATTCTTCGGAATATCCGAGTCATTATATATACGGAGGTTCTCTATGCGATCAGGATGCCGTTGAGCATAAAGCTGCAACGCCTTTTCAGCATTGATAATACGTATCATTCCTTGTATATTCTCCGTCTGTCTCTTCGCATTCGGATCGACAGAAAGCGCGATACGATAGTCCTCCTTGATAATATCGAAACCCTCGGCATCATGCAATAGAACGCAATCTTTGGAACGTTGCCACTTGTCGAACGAATCAAAGTCCATGTTGTCAACATCAGTAGGCGGTGCCGTTACCATGATACGCCGTGCATATCCGCATCGTTCATACCAGTCATATAACCACTCTTCGGCAGGTATCAACGTTGCAAACACAATGTCCTTATGATAGAGGCGGAAGTGAGCTTGCGACATTAAGTTGCCTCCCATATTCTTCTTTCGGTACTCCTCACGCACACTAACACCAGAGATATAAGCCGTGCGCACCTCCTTGTCGTAGTATTTCATTGTATAGGGCAAGGCTTGAAGGGCTGCAACAGTATGCTTATCAGCCTGACAAGTGATGTTATATTCGGGCTTGAATACGCGGGAGAAATATAGCTCTATGAATGGTTCCACATCATGGAAAGTGTCTCGCCATAGGCTGATTGTCTCCTCTTTAATGCGTTGCTGATCCTCTTCCTGTGCCAAGGGATATTTCTCCATGACTGCACTTTTCTCTAAAAGAATGTCTGGCTTGTATGAAAGTTTGGCATATCTCAAGCCCTCAATACCAAGGTCTTCCTCACGATTCATATATTCGTATTGCTCAGGGAGGTGTCTGGCGAATTCCTGATTGATGATAGAAAAAGCTCCTTCGTAGCTTGTGTCTGCCTTTTCAACGCATACATCGAACACCTTGTTGGTGATAGGTGAACCAAAGGTGAAGGCTATCAACTTATCATCTACCCATATTGTACCACCGATAGCACCGATTTCATCCCATAAATCGAAGACACGTGTCATCGAACGAAGCTCTTCCGATAATTCTTCATCGCCCTCGGTATCCTCCTTCGTAACCTCTCGCCAGTTCTCTTCCACAGCTATACACTCTGGAATCATATCCTTTGTTAAGTCCTTATATACGTAGTTTGGGAATGTTTTACGGAACTTATTACAGTGGTTTCGCTTACCTTGTAACTTCTTACCGGATAGTGTTGCGAGCTTTTCACGTGAGTAGATATAATCGAAGTGGTCACGGTCTGGTTTGATATCAAAGGTGTTGGGGAAGGTAGTCTCAAGTATTTCCGCCATATAACTGCATACACCTAACATTAAGAAAGGGTGCCCTAAGGTGATAGCATCGTCCCGCATCTGTCGGACAACGGCAGCAAATCGGTCGCGCATAGCCTCGTCCCATGCACATTTCCACACTGGTGCCATATATGCGAGATGGTGCCCTGTATAAAAGCGGAACACTAAGAAGCCATCGACTTCAGCGATTTGTGTATTATAAAGAAACCTCCATGAGATGATATTTGCAAAGCTTAAATCACAGTTCTGACGGTCTCCACAAAGCGTATAGCTTTGTATTAGTTCGCGATCAGACGTCTTTACATCGTGGAATTTAATCATGTTGTCTATATTATTGTTAGGCTACAAAGATATGTAGAAAAGCTGGGATAGCCAAGAGGATAGCTCTTTTCTGATATAAAACAAGGGTCTTGTTTGGGATTCTAAGTTAATTTAACTATCTTTGCAGGTAGACATTTTAAAGACCGAAATACATTTATTACAATATAAAAAGAACTATGGATTTATTAGAGCAAATCGTTGCACGCGCTAAAGCCGATAAGCAACGTATCGTGCTCCCCGAGGCAGAAGAGGAGCGAACCCTTAGAGCAGCTGACAGGGTATTAGCCGATGATATCGCCAATCTAATCCTCATTGGTAACCCTGCCAACATACATAAGCTTGCCACAGAGTGGGGGCTTAAGAACATTGACAAGGCGACCATTGTTGACCCAGAGAATAACCCTAAGTGCGAAGAATATGCTGCTAAGCTAGCTGAATTACGCCAGAAAAAGGGTATGACCATCGAACAGGCACGTGGGTTAGTGACGAAGAATAATCTCTATTTGGGTTGTATGATTATTAAGACAGAGGGTGCTGATGGGCAGATCTCAGGTGCGCTCTCTACCACTGGTGACACGCTTCGCCCAGCTTTACAGATTATTAAATGTGCGCCAGGTATCACTTGTGTGAGTGGAGCTATGATCATCCTCACTCACGAACAGCAGTATGGTGAGAATGGAATTGTCGTTATGGGTGATGTAGCTGTTACTCCTAACCCAACTGCCGATCAGTTGGCTCAAATAGCCTATACTACTGCTGAGACCGCAAAGAGCGTTGCTGGATTCCAAGACCCACATGTTGCTATGTTGAGTTTCTCTACTAAGGGATCGGCAAAAGACGCCATCGACCGTGAGACGGGTAAGAGTGTTTACATTATAGATAAGGTTGTTGAGGCTACAAAAATTGCCAAGGAGAAGTTCCCAACACTGAAGGTTGATGGTGAATTACAGGCTGATGCTGCTCTTGTTCCTGCTGTTGCCGCTAAGAAGGCACCAGGTTCGGAGATAGCAGGTAAGGCTAATGTGCTTGTTGTTCCCAACCTTGAAGTAGGTAACATCGGCTACAAGTTAATCGAACGTCTTGGTGGTGCAAAGGCGATTGGACCTATCCTCCAAGGTATTGCTCGCCCTGTTAACGACCTGTCTCGTGGCTGTTGTGTAGATGATATCTACTATATGGTAGCTATCACTGCATGCCAAGCCCAAGATGCAAAAAAGCTATAAAAGGTCTCACCCCCAGCCCCTCTCTGAATGGAGAGGGGAGTAGTATGTATAGAGGGGGAGGCTCCTAAGTAATTAAGTAATCAATAAAGAGTAAGGGAAGATAGTAAATTAGTGGGTTGGTTTTACCTATCTATAAGCAATGTTAGTGTATCATCCTATATCTGACAAAGCATTGGTCTTAACTCTATTTCACTCCCTTCACTCCTTTAACTCCTATAATCAAAATATGAAGATATTAGTTTTGAACTGCGGTAGTAGTTCTATTAAGTACAAGTTGTACGATATGAAAGACGAGTCAGTGTTGGCTCAAGGTGGTGTAGAACGCATTGGTCTTGATGAGGCTTTCATAAAGGTTAAGCTCCCTAATGGTGATAAGAAACAAATCATGGCAGACCTTCCTACACATAAAGAAGGTGTAGCGCTTGTGTTCAAGGTATTGCTTGATTCAGAGATTGGTGCTCTAAAGAGTCTTGATGAGATAGACGCAGTTGGACACCGAGTAGTGCAAGGAGGTGATCTCTTTGAGAAGAGTTGTATCGTTACAAAAGAAGTAGAAGACGGTATTGAAAGTCTCATAGATTTAGCTCCTGTTCATAATGCTGGTCACTTGCGCGGATTGCGTGCTGTGGACGCTTTGATGCCTCACACGCCACAGGTAACAGTGTTTGATAATGCTTTCCACAGCACTATGCCAGATTATGCTTACCTATATGCTGTTCCTTATGATCTATATAAGAAGTATCATGTTCGTCGCTATGGTTTCCACGGAACAAGCCACCGTTATGTGTCACACCGTGTATGTGAAATGTTGGGTGTAGACATCAAGACACAGAAAATCATCACTTGTCATATTGGTAATGGAGCCTCTGTTGCTGCTGTTAAGAACGGTAAGGTCATTGATACATCAATGGGGCTAACGCCATTGGCAGGTTTGATGATGGGATCTCGTTCTGGTGATATCGATCCTTCTGCAGTTACTTATTTGATGGAGAAGCTCGGTAAGCAACCGCAGGAAATGGCAGACTTCTTGAATAAGGAAAGCGGCGTCTTGGGCATTACTGGTATCAGTTCTGATATGCGCGACATTGAGAATGCAGACAACGAGGGCAATAAGCTCGCTCATTTGGCACTACAGATGTATGCTTACCGCATAAAGAAGTACATCGGTGCTTATGCAGCTGCTATGAATGGTGTAGACATCATTGTATGGACAGCAGGTGTTGGTGAGAACCAGACAGGATTGCGTTGGGATGTTTGTCAAGACATGGAGTATCTTGGTATTAAGTTGGATAAGAAGCGCAATGAGGTGCGTGGCGAGGAGCAGATTCTCTCTACTGATGACTCAAAGGTAAAGGTTGTTCTCGTCCCAACTGATGAAGAGATCGTTATTGCACGTGATACTCAAGAGCTTGTTAAGGGCTTGAAGAAGTAATATTTGAGTTTTCTCTCGGATATATAATATTAGCTGATAGGCTATATCAAAAGTTGAGTTACGATTGTTGTGACTCATCCATAGTTTCATTCATAGTGTGTTTGCACAATCATGTTTCACTATGACTTTTTGTGGATGAGGACTTTTGGTATAGCCTATCATTTTTATTTTTGCTGTCATTCCTGTCATTCTTCCCAGCCCTATAAACGGTTTGTAAACAGCCAGTTAACCGAAATGTTAAAAGTGACAGCAACTGAAATAAAAATAAAACTATGATATGGTTGGATTCTTTTATATTATTTGTTGTTACCAATAGATGGATGCTAAGAATGAAGAAGACTGTTTTGTAAGATGAAGTTATTATAAAAAGCGAAAGGTAGTTATCTCACGACAACTACCTTTCTTTTGACTAAACTTAATCTACAAACCTGAGTTTTAATTTTATATTATGAATCTCTTATTGTCTACTTAACTTATCAGTTATGTCTAATTGATAGATCTCTTTATGTGAGAAGATTATCTCTTAAGAGACAATGCAAAGATACGAGATTGTTTTGTAACATCCAAATACTTTCTAAAGAAAATGAGTTTTTATAGCTAAAAAATAACTTTTTATCTTGATAATAGCCTTATTTTTGCTTTTGTTAAGGTTTGCTTTCGCCTTCTACGTACTCTTCCAGGAATAAATGCTCACCATCGAAGACAACATAAGTGAACTGATTTATCCAGTCGCCAAGTATCAGCATGCGCACTTTTCGTGATAGGGTGAGGTCTAATTCGATGTGGCGATGACCATAGAGATAATAATCTACGTCTTTATGCGTGCGCATGTAATCTTTTGTGTAACGCACTAAATATTCTTTATCTTCGCCCATGTAGGGTGCTTCTTTCCCATCGGCACGTTTCAATCGGCTCTTTTTTGCCCAATTCAATCCCAACTGCATACCCCACCAAGGGTGGAAGAAGTTGAGTAATCGTTGGCATCCACGATTGTGAAAGACCTTCCTCAAGAACCGAAACATTGGATCTGGATCACCTAGTCCATCGCCATGTGCAAGATAGAACACCTTATCATATATCTCGGTAGTGATGGGTTGACGATGCAGAATGACGCCACATTCCTCTTCCAAGTAGCCGTAAGTCCAAAGATCATGATTGCCAGTAAAGAAGTGTACCTCTACTCCCATGTCCGTTAACTCTGATATTTTCCCTAAGAAGCGGGTGAATCCTTTTGGAACAACATACTTATATTCGTTCCAAAAGTCGAACATATCCCCAAGCAGGTAAATAGCTGCTGCTTTGTTCTTAATGCTATCCAAGAATCGAACCAAGCGACGTTCTTGTGTACGCCTGTGCTTGATGGCTAGCGAACCAAGGTGTGCGTCAGATAGAAAATAGATATTTTTCATGTCTTTGAAATTTATGTGAACGAGGTGTCAGGAGTGTTGAGAGGCTTTATTCAAAGCCTAGTTCAACACGTGCCTCTTCGGACATCATGCTTTGATCCCATACTGGGTCAAAGACGAGATTGATGTTAGCTGACTTGATTCCCTCAACACTTTCCACCTTTGTGCGTACATCTTCAAGGATGAAGTCGGCGGCTGGGCAAGAAGGAGCTGTGAATGTCATATCCATGTCAAGATTACCTTTCTCGTCTACATCTATCTTATAGATCATACCGAGATCATATATATTCACAGGTATTTCTGGGTCATAGACGGTCTTCAAAACATCAACGATTTTCTCCTCAATCTGCGTCTTTTCTTCTTGTGTCATATATTTAATTGGGTGTTAATTTATAATGTGTAACTTGTAAAGATAGTGTTAATAAGCGCAATAAAAAATGTTTTTAAATTGCCAGATGTTACCTATCTTTTGCAAAGATAGTAATTTTAAATAATAATCACAATAGCTTGCAGTGTAAAGATGATGGATTGCTTCTGTTTTACAAACATATTCCAATCATTTTTTATAGCCTCCCCTCCTCCCGATAAGAGTAATAATTCCCATCCGTAAGAACAACATGATCAGCAAAGTGGATGCTTAGTAGTTCGCAAGCTTTTCGTATGCGATTGGTGAGAAGATCGTCCTCATGGCTGGGAGAAGTGTTCCCGCTGGGATGGTTATGACAAAAGGCAAGGATGGTAGTGTTCTTCATCAACGCCTCTTTCATCATAAGTCTAATGTCTATCGGAGCCATTGTTAAGCCACCAATTGATATTCTTTTCGCCTCAATAAGACGGAAGTTTTGTTTCATCATCAGTATCCAACCCTCTTCGATGTCGAGGTCTTGAATGGTCGTGTGCATATAGTTATAAATGGCTTCGGCACTATTCAGTAAGGGCGTATCTTCTACTTTTGCACGTTGTCTCCGTTTACCCAATTCACATGCAGCAAGTATCGTTATCGCCTTTGCCGGACCAATTCCTTTGTATTCTTCCAAGTGATGCAAGGATAGCTTCCCCAATGTGTTTAGATTATTATTGCAGTCCTTTAGGATTCGTTTCATTAGATCGACAGCACTTTCATTTGCCGTTCCGGAACCAATAAGGATAGCCAACAGTTCGGCATCACTAAGCGCATTTGCTCCCAGTCTCTCCAGTTTCTCACGTGGGCGGTCAGCCTCTGCCCAGTTGTTAATAGCGATGTTCTTTAATTCAAAATTCATAATTCAAAGTTCAAAATTATGATTACTTCTGATGCTTATGATTTATATAATCAACTCGAAATCAAGATTAGTTACGTTAGTATTTTACATCTTCTCCGTTCCTAATGTTCCTTTTTTTCGTAATAATGATAGCTGATAAGAGTTTGATAAGTTCTATGTTGTCATTGCTTATCGACGTATGTCCATAGTTACTAATATAATTCCCGACAAGTAGTTTCTCGATCCAGTATTTCGTTTCCTGTGCCTCTTTTAGTGCGATCTCAAGCTTGTGAATAAAGTCAGCAGAGCTTTGTGCGCTTTGACTTTCTATAAAGTTAGCACCTATACTTGTACCACTTCGCAAGAGTTGTTTTGATAGTATGTATTCTTGTTTACTATCTTTCAGGTATTGATATAACCGTATGATTCTATTGGTGAAAGCGTTAACTTTCTCCATTAGAATGTTTTTCTCTCGTTTTAGCATAGTCATTTTCGTTTTTTAGTTATATTCCGGTAGTTTATAGAAAACTGATTAATGAATTAATCTTATCAATCATTTCCCTCCATCTCAAGCATCAGAAGTAATCATAGTTTCGAGTTGATTATATAAATCATAAGCATCAGAAGTAATCATAATTTTGAACTTTGAATTATGAATTTTGAATTAACTATAGAAGTTCCGTTCGTAGGCTGCGAACTCATCATGGCTACATACGCATCGTTTCCACCATGCGTTGAGGAAGCCACAGCCGTAGCCCATGAGCTGATAAAAGGCTGCACGGATGCTTAAGAAGCCTATCTTCAAACTGTGGTTTTGCTTTGTTGAGTCAATGCAGATGATGGTGCTGTAAAGGAATAGGGGCAATATGCCTAAGACGAAGAGGCTACAACTCAAAGTTTTAGCTGATGTGCAAACCATCGTGAGAAGCCCACAAAGGATCATCAAAGTAAGGAAGATGACCCCAAGCGTGAATACCATTGGCAAGAGATGGACAATCTTCAGCGACTCAGGATACTTCTTGTAGAGATTGATGCGAGCGATACCCGAGTTGTAAACCTGTCGCCAGAACTTACGGAAGTCGGTGCGTCTTTTATGCCACACCCATGCTTCCGGGAAGAGACGACAGCGTTTCCCTGCCTTGAAGATACGTATGGAGAAGTCGATATCCTCACCAAAGCGCATCTTGGAGAAACCGCCTAATTCCTGGTAAACATCACGACGAATACCCATGTTAAAGGAGCGTGGATAAAACTTATCCAACTTCTTCTTTCCTCCACGAATGCCCCCTGTTGTGAAGAAAGAAGTCATTGAGTAAGAGATTGCCTTCTGCGTATCTGTGAATGAGTCATGTGCTTTGTCTGGTCCTCCGAATGCATCAGCAGGTTTCCTCTGAAGTTCCTCGTCAATAGCTTGTAGATACCCCGTTGGAAGTACAACATCGGAATCGAGGATGAGTAAATACTCCCCCTTCGCCCGTTCAGCACCATAGTTTCGGCTCTGACCGGGACCTGAATTCTCCTTATAATAATAATGTAGATCGAGCTTATCAATATACTTGTTGCAAACGTCCTTACATGGAACTTTCGAGCCATCTTCGACGATGACCACCTCAAAATCAGTCTCTTTTTGATGGAGAAGACTCTCTAAAAGCTCATCAACCTCGTCTGGTCGGTTGAAAACGGGTACTATAATGCTGTACTTCATAACGTTGCAAAGATAACACTTTGTTTGTGAACTGCAAGTGAATTGAGCTATTATATGCTTTGAAAGAATTGTTAATCTTCTGTTAAACGATGGTCTTCTGTTTTAGAGATTGGGCTGTTTTACCTATATTTGTACAAGTTAAATAGAAACAAACAAATTACTTATAATTATGAAGATACCATCGGAGTTTGATCCTATTCGCCCCTTTGAACCAGAAGAGTTACCGGCAGTCTATGATCGTATTCTTGCTGATAAGCAGTTTCAACAGGTGTTAGCATATCTTTACCCTGATGTCCCTATGGCAATACTGGAGCAGAAGATGCGTGCTTGCAAGACGAATCTTGAGTTCCAGAAAGCCTTTTGCTATCCTTTCTTGCAGCGTTTGGTGACAACCTTGAGCTTAGGTTGTAGCATGGACGCAACGAACATTGACATTCATAAAAGGTACACTTTCATTAGCAACCATCGTGATATTGTCCTCGATTCAGCCCTCTTGGACAAGTTACTGATTGATGTTGGCTTCTCAACGACATGCGAGATTGCTATCGGAGACAACCTCCTCTCTGCTGATTGGATACGTGATTTGGTGCGTATCAATAAGTCGTTTACAGTTGAAAGAGCCTTACATTCGGTAGAGATGTTGCGTGCCAGCAAGCGAATGTCCGAATACATCCACTTCGCAGTGGCTGAGAAAAACGAGAATGTATGGATTGCGCAGCGTCAAGGTCGTGCTAAGAACTCTAACGATCTCACCCAACCTGCCATCTTGAAAATGATGGTTATGGGCGGAGAAGGAAGTATCATTGAGCGTTTGAAGCAGTTGCATATCGTTCCGCTATCCATCTCTTATGAGTATGACCCATGTGATTACCTCAAGGCAAGAGAGTATCAATTACGCCGAGACATACCTTTCTGGAAGAAAACAGCCGAAGACGACTTAGAGAGTATGTTGATTGGAATCAAAGGTTTTAAGGGTCATATCTTCTATAGTTGTGCGCCGTGTATTGACGAATGGCTCGATACTTTGGATACGGATTTGCCAAAGAATAAGCTCTTCGATGCGATCGCTTCGCATATTGATCACGAAATCCATTGCAACTATAAGCTCTATCCTGTCAATTACGTAGCCCTTGATATGATTCAAGACACAAAGGCTTACGAAGAGTATTACACGCAGGCTGATTACGAGAAGTTCGATGCTTACCTCGCAGGACAGATTGAGAAGATCAATATCGAGAACCGAGATGATAAGTTCTTGCGCACTTGCTTGCTCACTCAATACGCTTATCCTGCTAAGAATTACATTGACGCATCTTCTGAAAGCGGGCGTTTGAAGTCGTTGTTGAATCGTCTCACTTTTAAGAAGTAAAGTTCTGTGAGCAGAAGCAATCATCGTAAGATAAGAGGCACAATGACCATGGTAATGTTGCTTGTAACATTACTTATGGTTGTTGCCTGCAAGCATGACTTCTTTGAGAAGGGTGATTCTGGCTTGTCATATCTCAACACTGACTTTGTAGAAGTGCGTACAAACGAGGCTGCCGAATTGGTTGAGGCTGTCACTGATAAGGGTGAACTCTTGAAGTTGCAACCTCATTTGAAGAAATTGTGGGCGATGACATCTGATACAACTTATCGTGCTTTGCTTTATTATGATAAGGTTGTTGATGGCAAGACAAAGGCTATTGAGGTGAGTCAAGTACCTGTTCTGCGCATGAGATTAGCTCTTAATGTTGATGTTGTGCATACTGATCCTGTTGTTTTTGAGAGTGCTTGGATAAGCAAGAATCGCCGTTATCTGAATTTAGGATTATCTTTGAAGACGGGTAGGGCAGAGGATAAGAAAGCCGTACAATCGTTAGCAATGGTCGCTGATGCGGTGAAGAAAAGGGCAGATGGTGGTCGGAACTTCTACTTACGATTGTATCATGCGCAGAACGGAGTACCTGAGTATTATAGTTCACGTGTGTTTGTTAGTATGCCAATGACGGACATTCAGCCCGGAGACTCTATTATTTTAGACATCAATACATATAAGGGGATGGTCAGAAAACGCTTCTGATAACATCCCTTTTGGTATGTCTTTCTGTCGCACCACATTGTTTCTTATTGTTTACAAACTATCCTTCTTTTATCATCCGAACCCTATTCTAAATATAAGATAAAGGTTATCTCTGTTTGAAAACATACTTTCTTACTCAAAAAAATAGATTAAAAATTATCCTGAATTAAACTATTCCTCTGAAAAAATAAACTAAAAATTAATTCAAGGAAGCCTCTTTTCGGATATAAGAAAAGCTGTATCGCAATTGAGATACAGCTTTCCTTGATTTTAATATATGGTTTTCTTTATGCGTATATGCGTTTACTTCAGTACGCCCAGTTCCTTACCAACCTTGATGAAAGCGGCGATACACTTGTCAAGCTGCTCTCGGTTGTGACCTGCGGAGATTTGAACTCGAATGCGAGCTTGCCCCTTTGGAACCACTGGATAGTAGAAACCTGTAACGTAGATACCCTCTTCGAGCAATTTAGCTGCATATACTTGAGACAGCTTGGCATCGTAGAGCATGACGGCACAGATGGCACTTTGTGTCGGTTTAATATCAAAGCCGGCAGCCAGCATGTGGTCTCTAAAGTAGTTAACGTTCTCTACCAGCTGGTCATGAAGGGCGTTGCTCTCTTTCAACATCTTAAATACTTCAAGGCTCGCACCGATGATGCAAGGTGCAAGAGAGTTGGAGAAGAGGTATGGGCGACTGCGTTGACGAAGCATTTCAATGATCTCCTTTCGTCCAGTAGTGAATCCTCCCAATGCTCCACCGAATGCTTTTCCTAAGGTTCCGGTGTATATGTCCACACGACTATAGGTCTTGCACAATTCGCTAACACCATGACCAGTAGCACCAACAACGCCCGCTGAGTGTGATTCATCAACCATTACGAGGGCGTCATACTTCTCTGCAAGGTCGCAGATCTTGTCTATTGGAGCCACATTACCATCCATTGAGAACACGCCATCAGTAACAATAATGCGGAAACGTTGTGCTTGTGCCTCTTTCAAACAACGCTCTAAATCGCCCATATCTGCGTTGGTATAGCGATAACGTTTAGCCTTGCAAAGGCGCACACCATCGATGATGGAGGCATGATTTAACGCATCCGAAATGATTGCATCTTCGTCTGTGAACAATGGTTCGAACACACCTCCATTAGCGTCAAAGCATGCTGCGTAGAGGATAGTGTCTTCTGTTTTGAAGTACTCGGAGATAGCTTTCTCAAGCTCTTTATGTGCATCTTGTGTACCACAGATAAAGCGCACTGATGACATACCGAAGCCTCTCTTGTCCATCATCTTCTTGGCACCTTCAATCAGACGAGGGTGATTGGAAAGCCCCAAATAGTTGTTAGCACAGAAGTTAAGAACCTCTTTGCCTTTTACTTCAATCGCTGCACTCTGTGGGCTTTCAATGATTCTTTCCTGCTTGTAAAGCCCCGCTTCTGTTATCTCTGCAAGTGAATTGCTGAGATATTCTTTCATCTTTCCATACATAACATTAGATTCTTTAATTGTTATTAAGGGCAAAGTAAGGTATAAAAAACGAGAATAAGGATGTTTTACAATGCTTTTTTGTCATAGAATCAGTATTTTTTATAATTTTAAGATATCGATGAGCTCTATTCGACAAAAATATGTTTACTTTGCATCGAAATAGATTATCAACTTATCTATATATATGAAAAATGTTTTGGTGATAGGCTCTACTGGGCAGATAGGCTCAGAGCTTACCAGGGAATTGAGAACGTGTTATGGCAATGAGAACATCGTCGCTGGCTATATTAAAGGGGCTGAACCTACGGGCGAACTAAGGGATGCCGGTCCTTGTGCAGAGGCTGATGTTACAAACCCGCAAATGATTGCGGAGGTTGTAAAGAAGTATCATGTTGATACGATCTATAACCTTGCAGCATTGTTATCTGTCGTGGCGGAGAATAAGCCGCAGTTAGCTTGGAAGATTGGTATTGATGGTCTTTGGAACATCTTGGAGGTGGCACGTGAGAATCAATGTGCGGTCTTCACACCGAGTTCTATTGGCTCTTTCGGTTTGAGTACACCTCATACGAAGACGCCACAAGACACGGTGCAGCGTCCGAGAACCATCTATGGTGTATCGAAGGTGACCACAGAGTTGTTGAGTGACTACTACTTCAATAAGTATGGAGTAGATACTCGTTCGGTGCGTTTTCCAGGCTTGATCTCTTATGTGACACCTCCTGGTGGTGGTACAACTGACTATGCCGTTGATATCTACTACTCGGCTGTTCGTGGTGAGAAGTTCGTGTGCCCAATTAAGAAAGGTACACTTATGGATATGATGTATATGCCTGATGGCTTGCGTGCAGCGATCTCTTTGATGGAAGCCGACCCATCCCGTTTGGTTCATCGTAACGGCTTCAACATTGCTTCGATGAGCTTTGATCCTGAAGAGATATTCAATGTTATTAAGCGTCATAAGCCCGACTTTGAGATGGAATATAATGTTGATCCACTCAAGCAGAGCATTGCTGACAGTTGGCCAGACAGTTTGGACGATACTTGCGCACGTGAGGAATGGGATTGGAAACCACAGTTTGATTTGGAATCCATGACAGTTGATATGCTAAAGAACTTAGAATTAAAATTGAAATAGTCCTTTTAAAGATAAAAGAGAGGCAGATTATCATCTTGATAACTGCCTCTCTTTCTGTTAATAAATTAATGTATAAGCATACTACTGACAATGTCAGAATATACTTTTATTATCTTCTTCTTCCTTTAGAAGCTGGTTTCTTGCCTACAGACTTCTTACCAGTAGAAGTCTTGTTTGTACCTTGCTTGTTGGTTGCCTGACTATTAGATGTAGTCTTCTCTGGTTTTATCTTCTCTGGCATCTTATTCTCTGGGCGAGCGAAACCATCCTTCATTGCGCGCTTACTCATAGTCTTGATGCGCTTGTCAAGGTCAGGATGTGACGAGAACATACGCTTCCATTTACCCTCCTTTTGGATGCCTTGGTCTTCTTCGAGCTTCTTTAACTTCTCGAAAGATAGTGCGATAGCCCATGGATTCTTGCCATTCTTCTTCAAAAACTCGTATCCGTAAGCATCGGCCTGACTCTCTTGTTTCTGTGAATAAGTGGCATTGAGGAGCGATTCGCCTAGTTCGCCAAGTTGCGAATCAGTCAATGCTGCAGCCTTACCATTGGTAGCTGCAAGTCCATCTTTGAGTGCTGAGGTGAGTAGGGAAGTGCGGAATCTCTTCTTAGAGTCCTTATGTGCAACGTGCCCAATCTCATGTCCAATAACTCCCAAGAGTTCCTCGTCGGTCATAATGTCCATCAGAGAAGAGAATACGCGTACACTTCCATCAGGGCAGGCGAAAGCGTTAACGTCTGTGACATAATACACTTTGAAGTTCAAAGGGATTCCTTCAACATTAGTGAGACCTTGCGTTAGCTTGTTTAGACGCTTTGTGTAAGGGCTGCGAGCATCGCAAACTTTGTTATTCTTATCCAACCAGGCAACGTATTCCTTTACGTAATTTGCCATGTCAGCATCTGTTAAAGTGACGGCTTTAGCTGCTTTTACCGCTCCACTTGCTGCCTTCCCGATGTTGAACTGTGCCTTCATTGGTGTTGCCCCAGCAAGGAGTAATGTGGCAATACATACACTGTAAAATCTCTTTCTCATCATGAATTATTTTATTTGTTAAAGTTAAATTGTCACAAATATATGGATATTCTTTTGAATAGTCAAACCTTCATAGACTTTTTTTCATTAAAAAAGGACGACCTTCTAAATCGTCCTTATGATAGTTGAGTGGTCTAATCTCTGTTATTTCCAAAGAATCGGAGGAGATAGAGGAAGAGGTTGATAAAGTCGAGATAAAGACTCAATGAACCGAGGAGTGCTATCTTTTGAGCTGATTCGCCAGCGTCAGGTGCCATGAGAAGATTGCGCTTGATTGCTTGTGCGTCCCATGCAGTTAGCCCAGTGAAAACGATTACGCCGATGATGCTAACGATATAATCCATCGTAGAACTTTGTAGGAACATGTTGACAAGGCTTGCTATAATCAAACCAATTAATGCCATGAAGAGTATTCCGCCCATCTTTGTTAAATCCTTCTTCGTGGTTGATCCTATCAAAGCCATTGCCCCAAAGGTTCCCGCAGTGACGAAGAATGTTTTGGCAATGATGGCTATATTGTATACAGCGAATATCCATCCGAGGGTCAGACCATTGATGGCTGAGAAGAGGATAAACCATAGGGTTGCACTGGCAAGGGATAGTTTATAGATGCGGGATGATAGATACCATACGATACCAAACTCTACTAAAGCAGCAATAAGTATTGGTCCTTTGCTAATGTAGAGGGCTTGGATGAGTGCAGGAGAACTACCTGCGCCATAAGCAACGATACCTGTAATGGCAAGTGCCATTGCCATCCATACATATACTTTACGCATCAGTGCTGGGAATGCACGTGACATTTCTAATTCGCGATCGTGGTTGTTAACCACATTTGAATAGTTGTTGAAATCCATATTCATGTCTCTTTTATTTTGTTTTCAGTTTATTTCTTGTTGATAGAGGAAGGTCTCTAATGGCTCTCAATACTTTTATCTATGCTTCAATTGATATACAAACGTTATGCCATTCGAATGCAAATATAGTTGAAAGGGGAGAGTCTGACAAATATAATAATTGTTTTTTGCATCTTTTAGGAGTGTGGCGGCAGGCATTGTAATACACCTTTTATATATAGGGGCTTTAAAGTGTGATTTATAAGAAGGTCTTATGTGTCTTTGTCTTAGTTTTCTTTTTTATTGAGGAAGGGCTTTTATTACTTTAGTGAATACTATTTCGTGCTTTATGCATGTTGTTGGTAATCTTCTGTAATATTATGACTTAAAATTAAACTCTATCGTTACTTTTATGTAAATGTACTTGCTTTTTATAAATTAAATATCTATATTTGTTGCGTTAAAGGTATAAATATGCGCGTATGAAAGTAAAGAATAGTAGATTAGAAGCTTTGAAGATGTTGATATCCAGTATGGAACTTAGTTCGCAGGAGGAGGTCTTAAGAGCTTTAAAAACAGAAGGTTTTCAATTGACACAGGCAACACTTAGTCGTGACTTGAAGCAATTGAAGGTAGCTAAGGCTGCTTCAATGAATGGTAAGTATGTGTATATTTTGCCAAATGAAACTATGTATAAGCGTGTTACCACACCCCGAAAGGCTACGGAGATGTTGCAACGTAGTGGTTATATTTCTGTGAAAATATCTGGACAATTGGCGATAGTGAAGACTCGTCCAGGGTATGCGAGTGCAATTGCATACGATATAGATGCGAGTGATTCGGATCTTATTTTAGGTACAATCGCTGGGGATGATACGATCTTTGTTGCCATCCGTGAAGGTGTTACGCGTGGGCAAATTTTACGTGTTTTATCGTATGTTATCCCCGAGATTGGATAATATTTGACTTTTAGTAATTTATTTGCTTGCTATATATAATATGGTGTAATACTTCCTTAGACTTGTATTTGTTACCATTAAAAAGAAAATTACTATATTTTTGAAACTTTTTCTTCAAAAGATTTGGAGGGTATCAAAATTATCCATACCTTTGCACTCGCTTTTACGAAATAGGCGACCTGCTTATAACGTATAGAGTGATAAGAAAGAGTTCTTTGAAAAGATTTACATAAACAGAGAAGTAGTACAAGAAG
>ERZ772807.150-NODE-150-length-45909-cov-11.125921_pt1 | contig 45909 bp, 42 predicted proteins | sample MGYA00511472_ERZ772807 | MGnify/ENA primary metagenome ERZ772807 (study PRJEB29015, sample SAMEA2737947) | human oral metagenome | biome: human oral; feature: human-associated habitat; material: dental | place: China | collected 2039 ... | reverse complement strand
CGGATGCCTGATTATCGGGTATCCGGGGAGGATTAAGGGGGTATTTGGGTAAAATTAGGAGTGATTGGGGGCGGAAATAGACGAAAACCTGTGTTTGGGTTCTGGCTGTCGGGGAAAAAGGAATTTTGCAAAGGTCTCATTTTATGATAAATTTGTTTGAAAAAGCTGCCTGCGCGAATTACAGACAGCTTTTTTATACCTTACTTTTCCCAAGATAGCCGCTAGTACATATCAAAGAGTTTTCTTTGAGAATGAGGAATAATCCGATCTGACAGTTGAATATTATTGCCGTTTCTTCGAATACGTCCATCAACCGCCAATATTTGTATTTCTTTTACCGCCACTAACTGACTTAATACTTCACGGTAAATAGCAGCTGTAGCCGGCGTTTTATTACAAGTCATTGAAAATAGCGCTTCAAAATTCATTTCTTGTTCATTTGCATAAATTAACTTGGGAAATTCCTCGGTAAGTTGCCGGATACTGGAATCTCTGGCTATATCGTCGAATTCGAAACCTAATGTTGATTGTCCATGAAAATTCTCATCGCTGTTGGGGTCATATCCTACCAGATTAAACATGTCCAATCCTGAACCGCCGTAGTGGATAAAATTGTTCCTATACTGCCAGTGAACCTCTGTCATTACATCGCGGGCTTTGTAGTGCTGGGACATGTGAATCAGCCAATAGTCGCCGTGTCCGCCTGAGTTTCTGATAAAAAAAGGGGTAAAAAATGCGGCATTACAGGCTGTTATCAAAGATTCATGAAGAACGCTCTGTATAAAGAAACGCCAGCTCTTATCTTTTTCCTTTAGTTTTTGAAAATTGATAGAATTGAACACTTCCGGCAGTTTTATACCAATTTTGTTCAGTATATCTGCCGTTGTTTTTCCCGCACCGGCAAAATTAATTAGAGAATCCACATTGAATGTGAGTATGATTTCGGCGCGAGGCAGCTCCCGAAAAATATTCCTCATCAGATTCGTGGGCACATCAGTATAGCCGTATTGATCCAATATAAATATGGAGCGTCCGTTACGCGGGCTTTTCTTTTGGACAAATTCGATAATTTTCGGAGCATAATCCTGAAAGCAACCGTTAAGCATCTGTATTTTGCTGGTTGTCGGTGACAGATACCCTTTATTTTTCAGAACAAACTCGAGATGCTTGAACGTTTCTTTATTTTCTTCAACGAAAATATAGTCAACATCCAAACGCAAAGGTTTCTTTCTTTCCTGATTCAGAAGATACTCTGCCTCTTTTACTGCTTCTAGGCAAACCAACGGAGAGCCGTGGACAAGCTCTTGTTTATCTTTATGCAGATATAATCCTCCGCCGGCAAATCCGTCCACTAGTGTTAGTCTAAATATGTCCTGCTGAGGAAGGCTGGCCAATGTTTTAAAATACTGAATCAGGTAAGCTCGTAAAACATCTAGTTTCGCTACGCTATGCTGTTGGAGTTCTGCCGGTCCGTTTTTCCAGTTATAATGATGAATGGTCATGGAGTTCCTTGTGATTTTCTTATTTTTTAGATTATGAGTCACGAAACCTCTATTATTGGCATTTCATCCCATGTACGTCCATTCAAGACGCGGCCGTTTGCTTTTTTCGCACGTTTTTTACCATCAGCCCCCCATCCGCCCCATTGTTTGAAAAAAAAGGCCACATCTGTTTCTTTACATTGCAAACGTATATTTTCAACCCAATCTGCACTCATGGGTCTAGCACGACTACCGGATTCTCCGCCCACGATAACCCAATGTATATCAGTCAAATCAATTTTTCCCAAATCTTCCAACAATGGTTCAACCGACAGAAAACGGATGTCGGCCTTTATACGGCGCAAATTGTCTATTCTGGGAACTCCATATTTCCGATCCTCGACCGTTACGCCGAGCCAAGCGTTTTTAGGAACAGGACGGTTCTGGAAAAAATGTTCCATCCGTTCTGCTCGCTTTGTCAAAATTTGAAAAGTATGCCAATCGGCCTTTTCAATGGTCATAATAACCTGTTCTATGAAATTGAAAGGTATTTCCTCATGGAACAAGTCTGACATTGAGTTTACAAAATAGGTTGTCGGTGTTTTTCGTTTGAGCGGTTCGTCCAAACGGTTAGGAAGTATTTTTAGTTTGAAACCATCTTCATACCCTGGCGTTCCCATGGCTTTTAGGCGGCAGGCCATAGTTTCGGCATAGCAGTTCTTGCATCCCGGCGATACTTTTGTGCAACCGACGGCAGGATTCCAGGTTCTTTCGGTCCATTCAATTTTACTTGTATTTGCCATGTTTATTCACTCCGCTTCGGTCATTTTGGATAGGCTTAATGTGACCGTCAGACATTTTAGCATTTTAAGCTTAATGTTTGTTCATAGTATGGGTACATTATTATTTTACGTATATTTTATTAAAACATATATTTGGATTAAATTCCAATTAAGCTGTTGTTGAAACTGAAAATATTTTGTACCATTCAGACAGATGTTTTAACAGTACCAGCTCTCCAGGTTGTGATGACCAAGAGGGGCGGTAAAACACAATTTGAAAATTAACGGAATCCGGGATAAGCCGATTTCCTTACAAAATAAGGCAGTCTGAAAGTTGCAGTCTACTGAATTGAACATAATTTAATTATTGAGTGCGATGTTAAACACTTTTCCCTGTTTTTAGCTGCATACTCTATAGCATATCTATTGTAAACTTACCTATTTTGTTTACGGCATCTGATATCCATGGGCAGCCTACCCTCAGAATCTCCACAGCCTTAAAGAGCTCTCTCTTAAAGGGCTCTCTATTATATCCAGCCGCCGATGCTTTGGAGCAGAGTTGATTTAGTTTCAGTTGATTAAGGTACTTTCTGCTTTTTATTTTTCTACTTCTTCAGGTAGAAAGCCTAAATCTAGGAAAATATTTCCATCGGCAAGAGGTAATGTGTCTAAATTCCGTATCAACCTTCATTGATTTTCTCCGATACTTTACGATAACGTTCTTTGACAATTTCGATATCTTTCACGGTAGTTTTTTGTGTTTTCATCACTTCCAAAATTTTTTACTACCTTAAAATCCCATGGCATGAACTCTGTTACACCAAGTGCAAATCATAGACTAAGTAGTATCTTTTAACTTCAGTGTGAAAGATATTCAACTCATCTAGAGAATTCCAACCCATATAATCAAGTTTCAATTTGTACATGCACTAGATTCTATATATTTTAAAGATTTGTCAATTTAACATAGGTGCAGCAAAAGGTAACAAGTAGCCTGTGCAGGCTGTTTTGAATTGCCTGGGTAATTTGAAAACTGTTACAATGGCATCAACAGCCGTGGAAAGCTGTACAACATTGTTCCTGCCGATGGCAGGCGGGTCGGGTAGGCGCAAGCCTGGCGGTTTCACAATGGCCGTTTTTCCACTTCCGTCCCATACCTGCCGCCTTGCGCGTGGAAACGCAATGCGGCTTTATTTTTAACATTGTGAAAGGCAGTCTGTCATGCAGCAACTGTATCAAACCGGCGCGCTTTGCCGCCCATTCGTTCGCCGTTCTCTCGGCCGATCTGTTACGAAATCCAATCAACCTATTGCACAATACAAAGGCCATGTTACGAAACCTGCGACGAAACCCCATGGTTTCGTGACAGAATCCGTTACAAAACCCGTTACGAAATACCATCAAACCGACCCTACCCTTTCAAAAAGTATATTGTTGCGTTACAAAACCCCGTATTGTTCCATGTGTCCATATGGAAGGGCGGAGGTGCGTCATGCTTGATAGCGTTTTAGGCTTCGGCGTACTGGGTTTTTTAGGCACGATGGCGTGGCTGGGTATACGGCAGCTGCAGCGCGACCAATACCGAAGGGAAGCCGAATACTGGCAGCATGAATGCGCCATGCTCGAATATGAAAACCGCTTCCTGCACGGTTTGGAGCAACGGCTCATACCGCGCCTGTTGAACCGTTTCGGTGCCGATATGCAGGATTTCATGATTGACAGGGAACTGGTGCGGCTCAACGAAACCGCGCACCCGAAGCAGGCCGGGCATATAACGGTTCAAATGTACGATCCGAGCCGTGCGTCAAAAGGCATCGACATTACCGCCGGAAACTTTGTCGGCAAGGAGGGGGCTGATGAAGCGGACGAATGGGATAGTGAAACGGAATATGCCGATTGCCGCCCCACAGACGCGCACAGACAGCCGTTTGAACAAATAAGCAACACGACCGGTGCGCAACGCGGATATGCGTCAAATGGCGACGCAAAACCGCAGGTATCAATGCGTAGTAACCGCGCAAGCGGTATTCCGCAGATCGGCTGGCAGGGCAACGACATTATTGATGCCGATTTTGTCGAAATCCCATCCGGTCATATCCGACAGGCTGACAACAGCCTGCTGCAAGACAGCACCCAGCCCCATACACGCAAAGGCGGCCGGCCGAAAAAATACGCCACCGCCGCCGAACGGCAGGCTGCCTACCGCGCAAGGCGGGCAACCTGAAATCCCGACACAAAAAACCGCAAAAAAGCCCGAATCCGGACAGAACTTCCCTGCTACGGATTCGGGTTTTTTTGTGTGTTACGAAACGGCAAAACCGCGTTACGAAACTCATGCGGGGCATGATAAAACCGTTACGAAACCGTGTTACGAAACTAAAATATCATTTTGAAACCAAATAGATGCCAATTTCGTAACGGATTTCGTAATATTGAATGGTTAAATCAAATCATGCCAGTCTTCCTTCTTCGCCTCTTCCCAGTTAAAGGGCTTTGTCCCCGCTACCGTTTCAGATTCAGAAGCTTCAGACTGCACCGGAATGCTGCGGACAGCCTCGGATTTCGGCAGCCTGCGGGATTCTGCCACAGGTTTTCCGGCTGGATGCTCCTTCGGCATGGTCTTGTTCCGATTGATGAAGCGCGTAAGCGTACGCTGGCTGACAACCACCCCTTTTTTTTCAGACAGAAAACGCAAAACATCGCTGTCACTAAATCCCAAATCTTTCAGTATTGTAATCTGCTCGGCAAACCGATCTAATTTCCGTGATTTTCCCGTCGCTCTGTTTGTTTCAATGAAGTTTTTCAAATCCGTATCCATATTTCCAATTCCATTAGTTGAACATGGTCAAAAATAGCTATGAATAGACATATTACGCCAATATATCGGACGAATTATAGCCAAAAATACGACAAAATAACAGACATAATTAGGCATAAATAGCCATATATGAATATTAAAAGACAAAATATAGACATAAACAGACAAAAATAAAGACGATATTAAGATGTATATAGACATTATATGGACATAAAATAGACAAATTTAACGTCATTTTCCCTTGTATAACGAAAAATTTCCCGCATCCCGTGTACCTTTCTATTCAAAAACCCAAATCTTTCTAGGTAGAACAATTTTTAAGCTAGAACGCAGGATAGGCAGACGCCGACAAAACCGCTGCGTTTTGTTATTCCGCCTTCCGGCAGAAACGCCGCGTTGCGGCTGTATTGATGAAAGGAAGGGACTTTTCTGACGACGCAAAAAAGCCTACGGCCGCACTCCGTTTTCCGGGTGCGGCCGTAGGCTTCTATGACGAATTGAACGGTCAGCGTTGTGTACGTTTGCGGTACTGCCGTATGAGTTCGCCGACTTTGTCGGTATGTTGGTCAATAAAGGCTGCCAGCTCTGCAATATTTTGGCTGGTCAGGGAAGCAGTTTCTCCGGCATTGAGTTTGCGGGCAATCTGGTTGAGGTTGTTTCCGATTTTTACGAGCTGGTAGTTGGATTGGTAAAGTGCGGTTACTTCGTTGCCGGTTAGGATAGGGTGTTGGTCTATATAGCCGGCTAAAATGGCTAGGGCATAGCGGTTAGCCGACATTTTGCCGATCTTCGCACCTTGTGTCAGGTAATCGGCAATATGGGGTGGCAGTTTAAGTTCCAGCCTCATTGTTTTCTGCTGGGTACTGGCCGCCGGTATCGTCGGATAAAGCTTGGGAATTGCCGGTTTGTCCCGTTGCGCACGCAGCCACTGTTTTACAAAGCCGGAAATATTGGCTTTGCCCGTGTGCTGCAATGCCAGTTGTTTCAGGGTTTCTTTTTCCTCTTCGGTCAATCCGTGTACGTCTATTTTTGCCATTGCTGTTTCCTTTCAAAATATCCATGCTTTCAAGCAAGATTCAGGCTGCCTGAAATTTTACTTTGTACTGTTCAATCTTCTATCCACCGGCCTGCCACCTCCGCCAAATCCCCAATCAGTGCCGTTAATGTTTCCGCTTGGATGAGCTGTTCGGCACGAAACAGCGTATCGGCATCGTCTCCCTGCCGTTTTACTTCTTCGGTTATTTGGTCGGCGAACTTTATCCGCCGTAAGGCTAATTCGTCGGTTAGGGAAAAAGCAACCTGCCCGCGCCAAATCAGGCCGAGTTCGCGGACGGTTTTGCCGCCTTGCAGCAATCCGGCGATGCGGTTGTCGGTCAGGTTTTCTTTGGCGGCGGTAATTTTCGCACCGCATTGCGTGTGTTTGAACGTGCCGCTGTCGCCCAGCTCAAACGGTTCGGTGGCTTCGCCTTCGGCAAGCCATTCGGTCATGACGTGTGCAGGCTGCCTTCGGGTTTCGGGCAGCCTGCTGGCCAAACCGCCTAGGGCTTCGCGCAGTTTGGCCAGCAGGTTTTCGGCGGCTTTCGGGGCGGCATTGACCAGCAGCAGGCTGCGGGCATAATCAATTACGGCGTAAGTCCGTGAGGGTTTGGCCAGTGCTTGGGGCAGCAGTGCATCGACCACCCGTTCACGGATTTCGTGCCGTTCCCGCTTGCCGACCGGCCGGTGTTCGGCTTGTGCGATGCGCCGGACGGTTTCATCGACTTTGGCGGAGATTAGGGATGGCGGCAGCACTTTTTCTTCGCGGTGCAGAATAAAGCCTAACGTGTTGCCTGCGATACAGGTCAGGCTGCCGCTATTGGGAAGAACGGGGGCGAAGCCTTCGCTAAACCAATCCAGCCCCAGGCAGGGCGAGAAGGGATATTCCGCGAGTTTGGCGGCAACAATATCGGGCGCGGGAAGGGTGTCGGCAATGCGGTAGAAGGTGAGTTGTTTGAAGGGCATGGTCAACGCTCGCTTTCGTAGTCTTGGTCGGTCTCGACGGAACGGTGTTTTGCAGGCTGCCTTTCGGGTGCAGACTGCTTTTGCGGGATTTCGGGTGCAGGCTGCTTTTCAGGTTGCAACATTTGGCCAAACCGGATTTTGGCATTTTCCATGCGGTAATCCTGCTGCATTCGGGTCGTGAAATCCTGCGTATCAAGCTGCCGCTTCAGCTGGCCAATCAGCCGTGCTTCTGTCTTGTAACCCTGCCGGTACAGGGCTTGAGCGATTTGTGCGTATTCCTGCGCCAATTCGTCCCGGGTTTTGACGGCTTTGTCCAAATAAGGATGGACCGGTGCGCGCTGCTCTTTAATGGCGGCCGCCAATTCGATTTGCCACTGCTTGACCCGTTCAGGCTGTACACCACGCTGTTTTACGGCACGGACAATGCTATTCTCCGCTTTCTGCGTCTTGCCGCGCTGCGGCCGTTTGGTGGCGGCGCATTGCACGCCTTCGTCCCGCAGTTTTTCGGCAAAGCGGACGCGCCACTCAAACAAATCATTCTTGCGCGGGTTGAGCCGTTCACCCATATCGTTCTGCATCAGCACACACAAGTGGACGTGCGGATGCGGCGGTTCGCCTTCCCGCTCGGCTTCGTGATGCAAGGCAAAGGCATATTGGTTGTTCGGGAACTGTTCGGCGGCAAACTCGCGTGCGGCGTTCTTGACGGCTTCCGGCGGTGTGCCTGCGGGCATAGACAATACGATGTTTATGGCTTCGCGGTGGCGACTTTCTTCGGGGATACCGGATTTCTGCCATTGGTGCAGCAGCCGTTTTACGTCTTTTTTGCCATACAATTTTTCGCCCGTGTGTGTTTCCAACTCCACCTCCCCGTTGCGGGAAACATAGTCCAAATGATTGCGGATGCCGCGCAACCCTTTGGAGTTTTGGCTTAACCGTTTGGGAATTTTGACCATTACTTCGGGGTGTTTTTTGGCGGCGGCAACCAGGTTGCGCAGGCCGAAGCCGGTTTTCAGGCCTTTACCTCTGCCACCGCGCATACGAGGCAGCGGGTTTTCTTTACTGCGGACGGCACGGGTGGCGTAACCGAGAAACCAATCGTCTATCTGGCGGTGGATCGACATGGGTTTTATCCTTTCCTATCTGTTATATTGGTCGGAAAACGGTCGTAAAAAAGCAGCCTGCACCGTGTTTTATGGTGCAGGCTGCTTTGGGAAACACACTACATTTCCTGCTCGTTTTCCTGTTCATGTGCCGGATGCCGCGTTTCATTCCGATGGGTTTGATTCTGTCCGGCAGTGCGCTTGGGTGTGGGGATGTTGCCGGATTTCATATCAGCGGTCACGCTTTCGTAAAAACGCTGCATCTGCCTGTCGCGCAGGGCGGGTTCCAGGGTTTCGGTCATTTTGCGCTGTATGTTTTCCAGATACTGCACCGTTGCCTTGACCTCTTTGCGGCTTTTGCCCAACTGTTGTTGGTACAGGGCGCGTGCCGACTCCAAAGCATGGTTGGGCGTTGCCGCAGCCTGGCCGGTTGGACGCTGCTGTCCGTTCGCAAATTGTGCCGCACGGTGCTGTATTTCGGCAGCGAGCACTTTTTCTTTGGACGTATCTGCTTTTGCAGCTGCTTGGGCAGCTTCAGAATGCACCAAGGCACTTTGGTCCGGCAGCGGGCCATTCTGCCGCACACGGACGTTTTCAGGCTGCCTGTCCTGCTGTCGTTCCAGTACCTCTATCCTGAACAGGTTTTTTTCCACTTCCTTTTCTTCAAAAACTTTGTTGCCCTGCTCATCACGCACGATTTTGCCGCTTTCATCTCGAACGAGTATGTTCACGACTACCGGTTGTCTACCCAAGTCATGAATTTCAATCCGGTCACCTGCCTGCGCACCGCTTTCGGTGAGCGCGCTCTCCAATTCCACTCCCCAACGTTCCCGGATTTCACCATCCTGTTCGTATTTCACGAAATAGTTCGTACGGTTATCAGGATTATGCAGATACGGAGCCGCGCCGTGTTCCAGCAACATAACGCCTTTTTGAGATTCGGCTGCCTGTACTTTTCTGTCTTGCGAATGGGGTTCGGCAGACGAACTCTGCACTGAGCTGTTTTCAGGCTGCTTTGCCTGTTGCGGCTGCATTTCCTCAATACCGTTTCGCTGCCGCTCGGCCAACAACTGGTCGCGCAAAGCCAAATCCTCCCTGCTCGGTTTGTAGCCGGTGCTGGGGATGCCGCGCAGCTCCGCTTCCAGCCACATCGCCTGTTTAAACTCGCGGCTGCCCGAAATTTTGATACTTCCCCAGTTCTTCGCCTGCGCCGTGTCCAGCATATCGCGGATAACCTGCGGGTCGGCCGCCGCCGTTTTGATTTTTCCACCCTGGTCTTCAAACATTACCGTGGTGCGGTTGTTTAAATCGAGATATTTGCCTTCCATGCGAATATAGCGTTGGTTCAGACCGGATGCGGTTTCGTAGTCTAAATCCAGCACGGGCTTGGGTTTTTGCGGAACGGAGGGATTTTCGGATGGTGCAGGTTCGCTTGCAGGCTGCGGAGCGGCTTCGTCAAACAGGCTGCCCAAGTCGGCTTCCGGTGCAGTTTGAGGACGGGTTTCCTGTTGCTGCGGTACGGTTTCTGGCTGCCGTTCGGGTACAGGCTGCTTTTGCCCATCCTGCCGTGCAAGCGCTTCCGCCGCCCTGGCGCGCGCCAGGTTCTGCCGGACTTCTTCGGCAGTAATGGTTTCCCGTTCAGGTGCGGGGTTTTCAGGCTGTCTGAAAGTGGATTCTGCTTCGGGTGCTTCCTGTTCCAAATCCTGCGCTTCACCATCAAACTCGATGCCGTTCTCTTCGTCCGGCGCGGTTTCGGCGGCAGATTCAGGCTGAGTATCGGCGATCTGATCTTTGGTAGCCTGCGGTTCCGGTGAGCCGGATACGGAAACAGCCGCTTGTTCGACGGCTGTGTGCGTGGTATCCGGCTGCGGGTCGGTCAGGTTTTCATTCTGCCCGGAAACCACCCGTGCCTCGCGCTCCTGCAGGATTTCGCCGACTTGGCGGCGGATGTTGGTGCCGTGATTTTCGGCAAATTCGTCGATGGCGGCGTTACGGTCTGCTTCGTCGGTAATGTTGGCAATGCGCTGCGCATAGCTGCGGATTTGTTCGGGGGACAGGTCGGTCATGATGTTTTCCTTTTGGGCAAAAGAAACAGCCGATAACGGTTTGTCATCGGCTGTTCTGGGGTTGTGGTTCAGGTGTTTTGGCTCGGGGCTTTGCACGGTGTCCACGGATTTTTGCGCAATTCCTCTATCGCCCATTCGTTCGCTTCGTTGAAGTCTTGCAGCATTAATTCCACTTCTGAGTCGGTCAAAAGACGGGGATGTGCGAATTGTACCTGCCTCGCCTCTTGTGAGGTGGTCAATGCCGTATCCGAAGGTGTTTGTCCAGTAATCATTGGGTGCATCTCCATGTTTTCTTTGAATGTCGTCCAATTGCTTTTGTGTCGGCACAATATCCAGGCCGGTTTCGCGCGCACTCATTACGGCCGCGCCGATAACGTGTCCGCCGCGGTTTTCAATATAACCGCGCAATGATGCGATTGTACCGCCCATTGTGGAATTGTCGTCCACAATCAAATAATCGCGTCCCGCCTGCACGTCGCCCCTGAATATTGGCGGATTGGCCAAACGGTAAACGGCATCTGTGCCTGTGCGGCCCGCAAAGTTGGCTTGAAAGAGTTTTGTGTCCACCTGCCAACCTGTTTGGCTGGATAATGCCCTTGCCATCATAAATGGAATCTTATTGCGCCCGGCAGATTCCTCTGCCCGTACCGCAACAATCACCGGCTCGTGTCCGCCGGCCATTTCCTGAATTTCGGCAATGGTTTGCTCATTGAGCAGTGATTGTACCAAACTCAAAGCCGCCTTGCTATCACCGGCTTTGGCCGCCTGATAGTTTTCGCTGTTTTTGAGTTCTTCCAATGTGCCGTTGCGGATTAGGGGAGGAAAGTCATTCCACGGCGCGCGTTCGGAATGTGCGGCGGATTTTTCGGGTGCAAGCTGCCCCAATCCGTCGCGCCGAACCGGTTCCCGTGGGACGGATTGTTGCGGATTTGGCTGAATCGGCTGTTTTTGCGCATTTTGCCATTGCACCAAATCCATTTCTGTTTTAATATTACGCATAGAAAGTTCGGAGCTAGACGTAATATCCCAATGCAATTGAAGCGGATGGGTAGTCAAAAAATCTTGAACTTTCTTTTCGTTTGCATAAAGCAAATCTGTATCGAACGCTCGCACGAGCTGCATATCCGATCTGCCGTAAACACTGCTCACGTTAATCAAATCAGCACCATGCTTGCCCTTGCCCTTATTGATATGCAAGGCTGCAATCATGGGCTTTTCTTTATTGTCTTCGTATTCGTATAATTCCGTCAGCACAACCAGGGAATGGGCATTGGTGGCTGATTGGAATATAGCGATCGGATCGTTCATTTGGCTTTGCAACTGCTTTAAATCACCCGGGCGGACCCAATGGTTGTTTTGGTCGTAGTTGTGCGGACGTCCGATATATTTCGCCATCGCTTTTTCAATCGTGCCGCCCGAAATACGGACTTTGCCCTGCGGGACACCCAGCATTTGCAGCACGTCGGGCGTCGTACCAAGGGCGATGTAGCCTGCGGATACGTTACCGCTGACCACATCGTCGACCGCCCGGGTAAACGGCGTATCCGGCCCTTCATTCAAACCTGGGGACTGCCCGGGCAGTGCTGTTTCCACCGGTACAGGCTGCTTTTGCCGTTCCGGCAGCCTGAAACCCACATCGCGCGATGCCAATTCGCGCTTCACTGAATCGCGGATTTTGACGTTGTTGATTTTGCCCAATTCGGCTTCAAAAAGCTGCTGTGCTTCGGCCGGTTCAAGCCCTGCGATGGCTTGCGCGTTATTGTGTTCGCGCACTTCTTCATGACGTACCGCTGTTTCGGGCAACGTTTCTGGGGCAAGCGGCCGGTTCAATGCACTTTGTACGGCATCCAGTCCTCGCAGTTCGTGCAAATCGTTGAAGTCGCTGGGCAGTGCGTCCTGCCCGTGTTTTGCTTGGAAACGCACGATATCGTCCGCACCGAATTCGGGCATCACCACCCGGGCGCGGTTGCCGAGCACCTGTGCGGCTTCGGCGGCCTTTTTTATGCCCGTTTGGCTGGCATCGTTGTCGGCGGCGATGTAGACTGGGGCGTTTTTCGGCAGTATCTGCGCCATTTTGGCAGCGACTTTGGGCAGGTTGCCCGCATTAAAGGCAATGACGACGGGCTTGCCGGTGGCCATATGGATGCTGGCGGCGGTGGCAAACCCTTCGGCCAGATACACGCCGCCCGTCCAGTCGCTGTTCGGGGCGGCGATTTTGCCGTACGCGCCGCCCACTTCTCCGCCTGGCAGGAAGAATTTGCCGCCGTTTGCATCGATAGCCTGGCGGTTGACGATATGGTTCGGGCGGTCGTACATCGGAATGACCAGACGGTCTTCGTCTTTGAAGCGGTTGATACGGGCATTGGCCAAAACAGCGGGGTCGGTAATGCCTTTATCGCTCAAGTAGGGAAATCCGGCATCGGCCGGGCGGGTATTGGCATTTTCCCAAACGATATTCGCCGTTCTGGCCGCATGATCGCGTGATACTTTATCCCATGCATCCTGCACTTCGCGTTTGACCGCCCAGGCCGCTTCGCGGTGCGCAATCTCTTCGGCACTTGGGGCACGGTAGTTTTGCGAAAAGGTAAAGCCGTTGGCCTTGGCCATATGGAACAGCGTGCCGATATGGATGTGGCCGTACTTGAAACTTTTCCACTGCGCGTTTGATTCACGCTCGTTCCATTTCGGGTAGTTGCGGCTCCAATCTTCCCAAAGGCTCCGGCCGCCCTCGTCAAATTCGGATTTGAGTGCCGCCCCGACTTTCCACCAGGTTTCCCGGTCATTGGAGTCGAGGTAGCTCAGTGCGTTGCGGACTTCGTCGTAGTCGGTTTCGTAGGTTGTCGTCATGATTTATTCCTTAAGGGTTTCAGGCTGCCTGCTTTTCCAGTTTGCCGACATAGTCGAGCAGCTTCGCCAGCAGCGGACGGCTGTCCACCGCAAAGGTTTGGGCGGCATTCTCCGCCTGCCGGATGATAAAATCTTGGTCGTCGCCCGCGCGGACATTGCCTTTGGCCAAACAAAAGGCCATCTCCGCCGCATTACCGATGGTTCTCGGGTCGGTGGCGGGAAGTTCTTCGGCGTGGATATCCTCGGTGCGCGCAGGGGTAATACTGTTACGCTGCCCCTGTTTGAGTACCACTTCCAGTACGGGGATTTGTGGCGGCGGCATCAATGCACGTTCTTTGAATACGGGATCGCGCCAATAGACGATTTTTTCGGCATACACGGCAGGCACGCCCGCCATGTCTATGACACAGTTTTCCATCGGCATCCGTTTGATTTCATCCGGATTCATTACCGCACGCCGTTGGTCGGAAGTGCTGGTACTGCTGCCTTTACCCATGCTGCTGGAACGACTTTTGGCCTTGAAAGTTTCATCGCCGATGATTTTGCTGTATTCCTCCGCCTCCCACTGTTCACGCGGCGTGAAAAAGACACGCATGGTGAAGTTGGTGAAAAACGTCCGCATATTGTCGCGGCCGTACACGGCTTCCACTTGGCTCGGGGCTTGGATGATGATAAGTAGCCGAAGCCCGTAGCCTGCAATATAGGACACGCCTTCGCTAATCGCGGGCACTGCGCCCAGGGCGGTAAACTCGTCCATCAGCAGCAGGCACTGGTAAGGAAATTTGGTCTTGCCGCGCACGACGTTGTTTTCAGGCAGCCCCTGTTCCACATTGACGTTCACCAACTGGCTGAAAAACAGGTTGAGCAGCCTGCTGAACGTTTCGGCTTCTGTCGGAATCACACCTACATAAATGGTCATCAACTCTTGGCGGACTTTGTCTAAACGGAAATCATCCGCAGAGGTAACTGCTTCCACCACCGGATCTAAAAAAATACCCAGCGGCGTGGTCATGGTGGAAAGTACGTCATTGCCTGATTTGGCATTGCTGTTGGCAAAGGCGCGCAACAGTGTCTGTGCCTGTTCGCTTAATGGCTTTCCAGCTTCGTTGCGGCTGTCCAGTTCGTTTTTAATCCACTCAAACAGCGTGCTGCCGTCTTGTGGAACGGTCAGCTTGAACAGGTTGGTCAGCGTAGTGCGTTGGCGGTAGTCGGCCAAATCGCGCTCGCTTTCGGTTTCAATTAAATACAATCCCAGCCCGACAAACAGCTTGCGTGCGTTGTCGGTAAAGAAGTTGGACGTGCCCGTGTCTTTGGGTGATTTGGGAATTAGGATTTTCGCCATATTGCTCAAATCCTTGTAGGCATAGAGCGGGTTGCGGCGGATGTAGGTCATCGGATTCCAGCGGTGCGACATCGGCGGCTGAGTAGGATTGGTTTCGTGTTCGGGCATTTTGCCGGACGGGTTGAACAGAAAGACTTTCTGTTTCAGCATCGTTGCACGGAAACCCGCGCTAATCAGATAGTTTTCCAGCTTGGGGTCGTAAATCACCATGCTGTGCGCATAGTGCAGGCAGTTGGGCACAACGGTGCTCACGCCTTTGCCCGAACGAGTGCGCGCGGCGAGGAACATAAATTCGTTGGAAGCCCAGCGCAGGTATTTGCCCTTGAATTTGCCGACCAAAATGTCGGGATATTCGGCTTTGCGGTATTTTTTCGGCGGCATCAGCAGCCCTGCTTGGGCAATTTCGGCAGCTGTGGCAAAGCGGGACGAACCGTGCAGCTCACGCTTGGGCTTCATCAGCAGTAAAACGGCAAAAAATACCATCGGCACCAGTGCGGCCAGTGCGGCGGCAGCCGTCCCCATCATCAATGCCTGTTTGGTCGTAGCGGAGAGTTTGGCCGCCACCCATGCCTTTGGCAGCAGGGTCAGGCTGGGTTCGGCTTTCAGCGAAGCTTTGCCGACGAAGACGACCGCGCCGACATACAGTCCGGCAGCCAGCGAAAGCGGTGTCCATATAAAAAGGAAAAACAGGACTGCGGGAAGTTTCTTATTGGGCTTCATCGAGGATCCCCATGCGGTAGATAAGAAGAAAAGCAGCCTGCACGTCCGTAGAAAAGTGCAGGCTGCTTTTGCGGTTTTGAAAGGATATGGGTTACATGCCGACGTATTCCGGACCTTCCCCGTCATCGTCAAACGGATGGGCATTGGGTACGGCGGCAGGCGGTGCGGCATCTTTGGTGCGGATAATCTGCATTTCATGGGCGTGGACTTCCCAGACCGTCCGCGCGGCACCCGTTTTGTTGTCGGTGAATTGGCGCGACTGGATTTTCCCCCACACCAAAAGCGTGTCGCCCTTCTTCAGCAGGCGTCCGACCGTTTCGGCCAACTTGTTACGGAACAGCACGGTAAACCACTCGGTGCGCTCCTGCTTTTGGCCGGTGTTTTTGTCCGTCCACGTCTCGCTCACGGCCAGTGAGATTTTGGCGGCGGGTATGCCGTCGGGGAAGTAGCGGATTTCGGGGTCTTGACCCAAATTGCCCATCAGTTCTATTTTGTTTACGCTCGGCATGGTATAACCTTTCTGAATTGGATTAAAAAATAAAGGAACCGGATATGGAAAAAGAGAAAAAGGAACGGCAGGAGACGCTTACGCCGTTACAGAAAAAGGGTTTTGCCTTTGTATACGAAATGCAGCGGCAGAACGAAGAACTGGCGGCGCAGGTGGCGGACTTGCAGCGACAGGTGGGCGCACTGTCAAAATTTGCGGAACAGACGGTGCTGCTGATGCCGCCCGTTCTGGCCCTGTTGGACGAACCGCAACGCCAGGAGGCGATAATCGCCCTGTTCGAACAGACATTTGATCTAAATCGGCAAAACGGTGGTTTTTTTGCTAAAGAGGAGGCGTGGGCGGAGTTTACCGCTGCAGTCAAGCGGATTTATCCCGAAGTTGATATAGATACTCCCTGAGCTGCAGCGCTATCGGGTTGGGTGCGCGGACTGCGGCTTCCGAACCAATGCAGGCAGCAGGCTGCCTGAAACCTTCCGCTTCCTGCTGCGAGGCGCGCGCCAGCCAGCCCTGCCATAGCGCTGCCTGGATTTCGGGCGGCAGGTCGTCGTTGCCGCTTTCTTCAAGCCAGCCGGTAAAACGGGCGTATTCTTGACGGTAGGTGGATGTGTCCATATCGATTCCTTTTCGGTTGCTTGGTTTATTTCAGGCTGCCAGCCCATCCCATACCCAGTATCAGGCCGAGCGCAAACATAACCGCAACCAGATTCAGCAATGTCAGCCACGGCAACGGCTGTTTGTGCAGTGTTTTGTCTGCCGCTTCGGCCAAGAAGGAAAGTGGGGTGCAGACGAAAAACAGGCAGCCTGCAATATTGAGAATGTGCATGGCTGCCGGAGAATCGGGAACGGATGTTTGGGTCACTACAGCCCATAGCACTATCGGCACGGAGACGAGCATAGCGGCTACGGCGGCAATACCGGAGATTTGATAGATTCTTTTAAACAGGTTCATGATGTTGAGTTGCATAAAAAACAGCCTGAAAGCGGGATTTCCGTTTCAGGCTGTTTTTGGTTAAATCGGTTATTTTTTATCGCACTGACTGCGGTATTTTTCTTGCAGCGATTTGAGGTTAGCACTTGCCGTTTTATAGTCTTCGCTGAAAACCCTCGGCATATTTTCCAAACCGGACTGATATTCGTTCAGCAGGTTTTTGCAGCTTTCATCTTCCACTTTGCGGAAGCTGTTGCTGCCGCCGGCATACAGATTGACGAGCAGGGTCTTCTTGTCATCGGACAATTTAAGCGGCATATCGCCCATACCGATATTTAATGATAGTTCCCCGTCTTTCTCCGAAAGGACTTGGGTTTGAACGTCGCTGCTACCCTTTTGTGTCATCGTGTAGTTGCCGTTATCTTTTTTAATTTCTATAAATTGCAACCATTTATGCTCATCACGCTGCCAAGTACCGACATAATCATCGGCACTTTTTCCGCCACACGCTGCCAACATCAAAAACATAACCGATAAGGCGATTTGCTTCATTTTCATACTCCGTATAGGGATTGGAAAAAATATTCTGTTGCCAGTATAGGGGTTTTCTGCGGTTTGTATAGTGAATTTAACGCTATATCGCTTTCAAAAGCAGCCTGTACGTTGGATTTACAACACGTTTGTGCAGGCTGCCTGTATTTTCGGGTACGTTCACACGCGCCCGCGCAGTGCCAGGTATTTTTCCACCGGATCGAAATACAGTTCGGTCATGTAGGTGCGGTTAAAGAAGCACACGACGTCAATCGTGGTGCGGACGGTATTCAGGATATAGTCGTACGGCATGGATTTACCTGCGGCGGATTCCATGGCGAGCTGGGCAATACGGTAATGCACGCTGCGCGCATCGTTGGCGTGGACGGAGGTCAGCCCACCCGGGTGACCAGTATTAAGTGCGGACAGGTAATCCCACGCTTCGTCGCCGCGCAGCTCGGTCAGCAGGATGCGGTCGGGTTTTAAGCGCATACAGGCGGCGATAATCTGCTTGGCCGTAATATGTTCTTTGTAGAACAGGTGGGCATGGTTGAGGTGGTGCGGTGTGTCCAACTCGTGCGTATCTTCAATGGTAATCAGCCGTGTGTCGTGCGGAATCATATCCACCAGGGCTTTGGTGAACGTGGTTTTGCCCGAACCGGTGCCGCCCACCATGCAGATGTTGAGTTTTCGGTCGATGGCGATTTGAAAAAAGGTGTTTAAGTCGCGGTTGGCTTTGGCTGCGAGCATTTGGTACTGCCAGTCGGCCAAGGGCACGTCGTGCGGCAGTTTCATTTTGTCGCACACGTCGCGGTAGTGTTTGCCGTCCAGTTCGGTTTCATGACCTCCGGTGTGCAGGCTGCCTGCGTTGCCATATTGCGAATAATCGGTAAAGCCCTGCAAACGGCCGGTATCGATATAGCCGTCCAGCGTGAAGCGGCTGGTGGAGGGTTTGCGGATGGCAAATACGGCAGTACGGTCTTCACAGCTAGGTGGCAGCATGATATGACCACGTTCGCCGTCTGGCAGGGTAACGGAGTGGATGGGATGTTTGGCTAAGTCTTTTCGGTTGTAGATACACAGGGTATTGGCCAGCTGCTGCAATTTTGCCAGCGTCCAGTCGGGCCGTTCTATGCGGTGGCGGCCGTCCGCGTCTTCTAAAAAGACTTCCTGCGGACGGTTTATCATGATTTCGGTCAGGGTGAGATTTTGCAGATATTCGCTGATACCCATGCTGTCAAGCAGGGAACGGGCGGAAGTGGAGTTATCATAATGGGTCATGTGCTTGCCTTTGGGCTGTACTTTCAATCAGCCTGTACCTCGAAACACGGTACAGGCTGTTTTTATTGCAGATTCAAACCGGATGTTATTGTCTGATTCGCGTGCGGATAGGCAGCCTTCTCCTTGGCGGTTGCAGCTGGATGGTTTCGTACACATCGCTAAAATCCACATCCCGTGCCACAAACACGGTAATCTGCGTCCCTTGGTTAACATAGCCGGTTGGCGGAATATTGATGCTGTTTTTTAAGGCCTCGGTAGCCATATCCTGTGCAGATTGTGATGTACTTTCAAAATTGAAAGTCTGTCCGTCGCCGTTCCCGTTTTTACGGTTGGCAGCATAATTCCCTAAATCGCCAATCATACTGATAAGGATGGCTCCACCGAAACGCCGCCAAAAATGGTAATTTACCCGTGCCGAATGGCCGGAAGCCCCAAGCGGGTCTGCGCCCAAGCTGTCCAGCTTCACGACGGCGCCGCCTGGCGTACGTAAATCACTCCATTGTGCGAATACACGTGCCTGCCCCTGCATTAATGCAGATGTCTGCTCTCCAATAATGGTCGAACCGCGCTCAATTAGCAACGTTTTACCGTTGGCAGAATATACATCGCGTGTTACCTGACAGCGCGTCAGACCGGGGAAGGTGGTAACAATTTTGGTCGTCAGTACGCAGGGGATGGCTGTGCCGCGTGCCAGCTGGTAATCTGTAATACCTTGTGCGGCCGCTCTACTCGGGTTGTATACACCACTTTTAAGGCGGTTTCCCAATACATTGCTGCCTTCCGTACCCCCGTTGTCAGCAGGCATTAGGCTGGAAGGAGGAATATCTCCGCTGCCGTATACGCTTTCCGGGGCTGCTTCGGCAGCGTGCTGCTGTTCTGACGTACCTGTTTGTTCAGTGTTTTCTGTTTCAGCAGCGGCTTTCATGATTTCGCCTTCCAGCTTGCGTTTACGGATTAAATCCTCGGGTGGTTCGCCGGGTGCGGAAGCTTCGTCGGTCTCCGTGTCGACGGTATCTTCTTCTTCATCACCGCCAATAGCGATTTCCGATGCGGCCGGCGGAATTTCGCGCATACCTTCCAAAATTTCATCTTTGTCATTTTGGAAATTTTTTCCACCTGCCGTATTGTCTAAGACTTCTTTCGGCGGTTTTTTGACATCATTACCGCCACCAAAGAAATTCATCATACCGCCGACAACGACGCCCATCGCAGCCAAAGCCCCTAGTAAGACCACTACTTTTGCCAATGGGTTTTTCTTTTTGGTCGTTAAATCCAGCGGTTGTCCGTAACCCAGACCTTCTGACGATTGATGGTCTCCGCCTTGGTAGTTGTGTTGATCGCTCATGGGGTATCTCCTTTGTTGAGACGTACCGTCCCTATTTCGGTCGTACCGAGTTTGTTGAACCTTCCTTCAGGTTGGAAACTCCGGTTTTCTATGCCCAATACGCTCTTACCCAGCCGCAGTACGAAACGGCGCGCAGTTTCATGGATAACCAGCGTATCACCATCGATATGGCTGTTTACCGCCGCTTCGCTGCCATCCGTATTAACTCGGAATACGGCAGGCAAATCATTACTGTTGTTGTAGCGCATGAAGGTAAAGCGCCCGTTGTCGAACATTTCTCCCGGTGCCAATTCTCGGTCTCCCTGTCCCCAGTAATCGCGGTTTTGCTGGATTGTCCCATATGCTTCTGTACCGTAACGATTCAGCAATGCCGCGGCCTGTTCAGCTTTCCGCTGCTCTGTGCGGCGTTGTGCCGCTTCTTCTTCGGGATAACGGAAGCGCAGCACATAGGTGGTCGGTTGGCCCTGCTTGGCCGTATGCAGCTTAAATGTGTAAATCCGCCCTTTGGTGCTGGCGACAATTAGGTTGGTATCGGGTTGCTCGGCCCTGGGTTTAAAAAATATGTTGCGACCACGTACGTTCAGATGCCATGCCGCACCGTCACCCATGCCCAATCCGGAATCGCCCTCGTTAGTGACGGTTTCACCCATACCTAGCTGAACCATGCTCACTTCGCCTACGCGCGTACGGATATTGACGACATTATCGGTGTTGTAGTCCGTATACTGGATGCGGGCATCGTATTTCGTCCCGCGCGGAGTTTGTTCGGCAACGGCAGCCTGCATTAAAAAAGCTGCCCCAAAGGCAGCATAGTAAATCGGTTTCACAATGTTCATGCAGTATCATCCTTACGGCGCGGCTTCGGGGTCGACCCGATAACTGGTAACTTGGAAGCCCAATGGATTTATAAGACGATCGGATTCCTCCATCGGTGTCGCTTTAAATTCAAAAGAGATGGTAGCGATAAGTTTTTGCGGTGGTGGAGTTTGATCAGTTGCACCCGATGTCGGCATAATCTGTTTTGTAAAGCGTACCTGTGCCATATCGCCAACAAAGGAAATATTGGTTACTTTGGCTACGACTTTGGCCTGCTGTCTCAAAATTTTATGCGGAGCTTCAGGGCTATTGTAAATTTCTTTGAAGGCAGCCTGTACATCGGGAGCGCTCAATAAATTCGTCGCATCAAAAGTAGACTGGATCGTATTCCAGTCATAACTTTCACGGTAACGTACATATTCTGCCAACCAGTATTTGTTAATCACTTCATCATAATGCATTTGTTTGTCTTTGATGGTGGTAATAATGTCTGTGTGCCCTGTGGTTTCATTGACACGTGCTACATAAGGCACTGCTTCTTTTAATGGAGTCAACCCCATAACAGCACCCACTCCAAGCCCGGCAACAATAAGTGCACCCACACCAAAACGCTTCCAGCTTTTGGCCGACTGCAATGCAATGTCAACGACGGTTTTATCGAAGGCTTCACCCATTTTTAGCATCTGCCATGCGACACGGGTATCAGATTTTTTCTTTTTGGCTTCCTTCTGTTCTGCCGTTAAAGGCTGATCTTTGATTTTCTTTTTAAAAAACATGGTTTTCTGCTTTCTGTATATGATGGCCGTTAATCGGGAATGCTTTGCCGTAGGGTTTCGGCGGCGCGGATGAACAGGCTGCCAAAATCAAGACAGCCGGTAACCAAAACAGGTATTTTTTCATGAGGGATACTCGCTGATAAAATAAAAAAACGCCCGTTCAAACCGAACGGGCACTTGAAACAAAACTATGATAATGGAAAAATTGCCGTAATATTTCAATGGCGTTTTGCGGTAAAAAGGTTGTTGACATTCCCGCCCCATCGATGGCCGTTGTACAAATCTTTGACAGTAATGCGGTTGCCGTACCGGTCTTGAATAAAGATGCGGTAAGAGCGAGTGAACCAGCTGAACATGCTCGGCTGATACAGCACTTGGTCAAAATTTTCCCAACGAACACCGCGTATGCCTTCCGACCATGGAAAGTAACCACTGTAAAACCATACACCTTCGTCATCGGTATAGGCACGGAAGTGGAACAGGCGGTATAAGCAGTAGAACAGACACAGCAAAGGAGCGGCAATATATGCCGCAACGGACATTACCGTTACCCCGATATCGCCAAACAAGGTTTCCCCTGCCCAAATCAAAGGAATGGAGGCGAACTGGGTTACCAATAAGCCTACCAACAGGAATATAATCACAAAGCGGAGATAGCCAATCCAAGAAACTTTAGCCTGCATACCGAAATCCTTCATGCATAGTTGGTTAAAACAAAACGACGACGCTCTACGAAGCACGGACACCTTTGGCAATCGAACCTCCTGCCGAATGAGGGCGTGCTGCCGCCTGGCGCATAGAAGACAGTACCGCTGCCCCTGCCCTGCCTATTGCCCCGCCACCCATCGCCAGCGAACGTGCAAATCCCTGTACGGCAGCCCCGCCGGTTAATGCCGAGGCTACGCCGGGAATGCCCCAGGCGATTACCAAAAACACAATGGTATCCAAAATAAAGACAGGGATAAGCGCCTCCAAAAAAATGTGGTTTGTCCAATCCCCATTCGATATTTGGTTGACCAATCCTTGGAACACTTCCATTTGAACAACGGTCAACAGTACAAACATGGTGCAGGTAATGATGTGGTTCAGGCACTGCCCGATCCAATTGATGCCGTATTGGCGGGTAGCTGGGAAAATCAGGCAACCTATGAAAAACGCACCCAGCATCAAAACCAAGGCCAATGAAATTTTGGCAATCGTATAATAAGCAAAAGCCACCCCTATTAGCAACATGCCGCAAAGGCTGATGACGATTCTGATTTCAACCAGTGCCAAGTGGTTGCCGATTTGCATCCAAGAGTATTTACTGTGCAGTTCACCGATTCTTATAATGGCATTTTCCAATTCAGTATAGCTGTGGTCTATCGCCGCTACATCGAATTTTGCTCCATTGGTAAACAGCGCGGAAATTTCATCTGGCAGACCGTAAATGGTGTGTGCCAGCTTAGAATACACTGATGGCGAGAATGCTAAGGCAATCAATACTATCCAACCGGCCGAACGTTTGGCAAAATCAATTAAGCTGACTGTGCCACTTTGGCCATAATAGGACAAAATAACCATCAATACGTAAATTCCAAAACCTGCTTGAAACAATGGAGCGATTTGATTAATAAATTGCCCAGTCCTGTCTAACAGGTTATCTCCTAATTGTGCCCCCAATGTGTTGGCCAAATCCGCAAAAAAAGACATAACATCCCCTGAAATAATAGACCGGCAAACCTGTAGAGAAGCTTGCCGGTTTTGTTGTATTAATTACATGGCTTATTTGTTCTACGGATAATGTTTTCCCGCTTGCAGTCCAAATACGCATTTTGTTTTTGAATTTGGATTCTCTCCTGTAAATTCATCATGCGTTCCATCGTATCCAACTCGGTCTGCCTTTGCTGGATTTTGGCCTGTTCCAGTGCAATACGGTTCTGCAAATCCTGTGCCGATTTGATATCCTGCGTTTCATTCAGTTTGTTGTACAAGGTTTCGATAGCCTTCAATCCGCGTTGCGAATCTTTTGCGCCGCGCAACAACAAATCCAGATGTTTGACCAAACGGTCCCTATCCGCATTGGCATTATATCCTTTGGATGTCAGTAAATCGGAACTGCGTGCTGCTTGCTCAAAAGACTGGTAAACCGACCGCCATTCATCGGGCAGAGAGGCTTTAAGCGTCTCACGTGCTACATCGCGCCAATTGTTTTGCGAACGCAGGGCATCGATTTGCGCTTTCAATTGGGCAATCTGCTGAATTTGGTTACTAATTTGTTGTGTTGCTTTTTGAACCGACACCCAGTCTACTGTAGGAATTCCTTCGGCAGAGACAGTGGCCGGCATTGCCAACGCCAGACTACTTGAGATCAAAACAGCTGCCAACTTGGTTAATTTCATGTGTTTCATATATTTACTCCAAAAGAAAAGCCGCTTAATGCAGCAGGGACAAAACAGGCAACCTGTAAGACCAATTAGATGGTCATTTTTCAGGCTGCCTGCACATTGATGTTACATTTTGATTTCTTCTGCTACCGTTTTACGCTCGCGTTTTTTCCGCTTGCTGTGCCCGACGGCTTCGGTAAACGGCCGATACCAGATATCAGGGTTTTCACTACCGCATTCTTCCATGATGCGGTGCAGGATTTCCACGTTTTCCATTGTGCCGGACAATACAGCCAGCTCGTCGTCAAAACCGTACAAATCCAACAGGCAGAAGGCGGACTGTTTGGACTGCTTGACCAAGAAGGTGCGGCTTTCGATGGCCTTGGTAACCAGTTCGCTGAACTCCTTGTCGCTCAAGCCGCAGCTTTTATAGCCTTCATATTCAGCATCGGGATTGGGCAGGAAGATTTTGGTCGGGGTCTGCTGCACGATGGCGGAGAATATCGGGCAGCCAATCGCATCCTCAGGCGACTGAGTGTCCAAAATCATGTATTCGCCCAATTTCCGCCCCGTTTTAAGGGTTTTCTTCATCAGATCGGCCGTTACTTCATAACTGGCGGCATACCAGAATTCTGCCACCACTGTAGCCAGCAGGCTGCCCTGCTCGGCAACACGCTCCGCCATCATCTCTTTCAGATAGAACAGATAAGCCAAAACCGGTCCCGTCGGGGCGTAATCGGGTTTGAGAATGCTGGTTACGTCCAAACCGATGCGGTAAAACTCGTCGGGATTAAATCGGTTGCTGTCATTATCCAGGCACCACGCATAAATACCGTCCTCGCTCCTGCACCATCTGCCTAAACGTGTCCGCAGGGAATCAGCATCAGCCGAATAGGGAATGTTTTCCAGCAGCACACTGAAATTGCGTTGGGCGAAACCGACGGAAAACAGCGTATCCACCGCGAGTTTGATTTGCCGCATTTCGTCTGCCGTCGCACCATCCGCGCACTGTTCCACCAGTTTGTAGAGGAACATGCGGTTGGCGGGCGTATCAGGCAGTTGGAAAGGATTGAGTCCGCTTGGCTCGCCTTCGGCGACGGTAAAATACGTTCCGCCCACCGCACGGATAAAAATTTCCAAACCTCGATCCAAGTCCAGTGCGAACAGATACGGGTCAAAACGCATCATGAACGTCAAAATGGCGGTTTCCAGCGTGGTTTTACCCGTACCGGTCGCCCCCATAATCAGCGTATGCCCGGCGATTCGTTCGCCCAAGTTGTTTTGGTCGAGCTTGCTGTAATGCAGGCTGAGGTTGAACAGCGTATTGGACAGGGTTTTGAGCGGCATGACGGGTGAACCGTCGCCAATCGGATTGCCCCAGCTTTTACCCTGCGAATAGGTATGCATACCGAATACGGTGGCCAGATTCGTGGTGGTTTTCGGAATGATGCGCGGCCGTTGCCGGTAACCCGGCCACTGGCTGAAAAAAGTGGATTTCATGCTGCCGCGTGCCTGCACGAAGCGGTATCCGCCAGAAGTCAGAAAGGCAGTAAACACTTCCGTGCCGTTTTGCTGTGCCCGTTTCGGGCTGTTACCGTATACCGTCAAAGCAGCGGAATAGTCGCCAAACATCATGCGTCCGGCCGCCAGCTCGCCCTTACCCAACCGCAATTCGTCATGCTGGTCTGTGGCAAAATCCAAACCGCCTTCCAATTCGCTGACTTTTTTGTTGATATCGTGCTGCATTTCGGCATTGTCGGTAAAGACAAAACTTTGTGTGAGCGTGTATTCGCAGGGAAGTGTCAGGATATTGGCAAATACCTTGACCTTGCTTGTGCCAAAGTCTTTCAAATCCCACAGCGTAGCGAATTTGCGTCCTTGCGGATGGCGGATTTCTAGAATATCTGAACCAAAATACAAATCGGCACTGGGAATGGCGATATAGGCGGCGGTTGGGGTAAGCGGGATATGTTCACGGCAGCCGCCGTTAATCAGCGTGCCGAAAAACTGGTAGATTTCCGAATAGACCACGCCATCATCGGCGGCATAACTTTTTTCGGGTTTCCTACTACTTGAAAAATCGTCCGTTTCTTTATCGAGGTATTCACGGTTGTTTTCTGATTCTTGGTTCGGTTGCACAGGCTGCTTGGAAAAAACAGGGATACTTCCATCGTCTTCCATCTGGTACGTCCCCAAAATATGCGGGTCGTACATCTGTAAAGACTTCACCATGATATCTACCAAGTCTTTGGCTTCCTGCAAACCGTCGTCAAAGTCTTCGTATTTCAGGCAGCCTGAAATATAGAACAGGTTTTCGTAGTAATCACTGGCCGTAAACTGCCGCACATAATGGTCGGCAAACTGCTGGCAAAAATTCTCTTTAAAGCGGTAGCGGCGTTTAAGTTCGATTCGTTGGCGTTGTAGCGTCGTCCACAAACCCAACCGATTACCGTATTGTTTGCCAACTGTGTTAAACAGGGTTTTAAGTTGGATAAAGGCATTGACCAGATGGTTGTCGTTCACGCCTTCAAACGCGATGCCGTCCAGCCGCAGTACGAAAGCAAAATACCCCTCTTCTAAATGAACGATGTGTTCAGCAACGTGGCGACTGACACGGGGCAAATAGTTCTGCTGTGCGGGCTGCTTTATCAGCGTCTGCCGCAATAATTCGGATATATTCATGATGTTGTCTTCCGTATCTGGTAGCGTAAATGGCAAAAGTGTTATTGTGCAATTTCATATTGCGCTGCTGAAAAAACCAATAGAGTTCCAAACCTAAAATTCGTAAGGCTTGATCATCCTTAGCGGTTACTTCACGCAAAAACCAAAGACAGGGCAATGCCAATAGGACGATTGCCCATGCCCGGTTTTCTAATACAGGCATGGCAAACATGGCAGCCGTAACAAAAAAGATGATAATGAGAACCATCGGTATCATCGGCATACCCAATATCAGCGCACTACGGTTAATGCCTGCATAGGTCAGGTATTCGGTATTTATATCGACTTCGTTCGTCTCCATGATTGCCATTTCCTTTCACATTAAAATGATGCGCTTTTGCCCCAATCCCACAGAGCCTTGACCAATGCCGAAGATGCCGCTGCAACGACAATCCACCCCATTACGGGAATTAAGTCGCCCCAGCTTTTCATATTCAACATACCCATTGCGGCACACCCCAACAGGGCGAAACCTGCAATAATGGCTACAATGCCGTAAAAACTGGTAAACCAGTTTTTCATACCGGACTCAATCGAACCCAAACCACCGGCAGCCATCGCCATCTGCGCACCAAACAGCAATGCACACATCAAAAACGCTTTTACCCATGAACGGGTATTGGCATTCATCACTAACGTCATAATTAAATCTCCAAAAAAAGAAACAAAAAAACCGGCAGCACAATCTACCGGCACGGCTATATCCGAAAACAGTCTGCTCTTCGTGACTACGTTCGGAAAAAATAGAAACATACCCTGCATTTCCACTTGCTGGGTGTGTTTCCTTTAAAACTCGCCAAATACATCCCACGTTTCCCGCTTACGTTCGGGTTGCGGCGCGTGTCCGACAGCAGGTTGTGCTTGAAACGGTGCATCATTGTCCGTCCCGACCGATACGGTTTGCGGTTTCGGATTGCCCGAAACCAACACCGCCCTCGCCGGTGTGGGTTTTGAAGGGGGCGCCGGTTTAGAAGGGGCGGACACCGTGTGGTTCGGATTTACGGCAGGCACGTTATAGGCCAAAAGCTGGTTTAACGTATTGTCCCGCGCCGCGTGCAGAATTTTGACGACATACGGAGGCTGGCCTTTGAAGTCCGCCCGAAAGCCGGTGCGGAAGTTACCGCTGTAATAACAGCTAAACGCTTTTTGCAGGTGTTCCTGCGAGCGTCCTCCCGCACGTTTGAAACAATCGGCCAAAATTGCCGCGCCCGCCTGAATGTTTTTGCAGGGATGAAACACGGTTTCGTAGTCCAAACCGTATGCTTTCAGGTTGTATCGGTTAACCTGCATCAAGCCCATGCTGAAATTGCGTCCCTGTGCGTGCAGCATTTTGGCGGCGGCAACAGCCTGTTCGTAGGTTTTAGGCTGCCTTTTCAGGGCTCCGCGCACCACCCCGATGGCATATGGGTTGAACCTACTCTCCACCCTGGCAACAGCTTGCAGGGTATCGGGGTGAACATCACGCCCGCACTCAGCTGCAAGTTGGTTAAAAGAAACCCCTTGTCTGGTATAGACAAGGGGTTGTGGAGTGGCAAAAGAATAGGTAGGCATCGATAAGGCTGCCATTAAAAAAAGGGTCATTGTCTGTTTCATCTGTGATACTTCACCATTTGAGTTAAAAACTGAATTTACAAACGCCAAAAGCCATATTGAAAACAGTTTGTCAAAACTGCTTTGAATATGGTTTTTATGTGTGTCCGATTTGTGCCTGTATCAGGCTGTTTCGGGCGGTATTAAGCTGTATAATGCAGGCAATAATCTGATATTTATCAAATGTTTATATTTTAAATTTCTGACTCATAATCCCTTGGTCGTGGGTTCGAAACCCACCCGACCCACCATATTTTATCCGTCTAAACAACCGTTTAGGCGGTTTTTCTTTTATGGGTTTTTACCCTCTTATTTTGGCTGTGTCTAATTTGTGTCCAACATATCATATCCCTATGTTCCAGCAGATGCTTGAACACCAGCCAGCTTACCGATCAATTTAACCAAAAGCAGCCTGCACTTTCGTTTTGATTCATGTGTAGGCTGCTTTTGTCACCAACATCTACCTTTTAAAAATCCATAGACGAGCCAATAGCAAACGCATTACCAATAATCCTGTTCCGCCAGCAAAAGCCAATCATCAAAATGATTGATAACCATATGAAAAGGCAAGTTATCCAAATCTATTACGATTACCTTTGGATTGCCTACCCTGCTCTCGCCATCAAAATAAGCTTTCCAAGCGCCATTTTGAGCAAAGGGGATTAAATTACGATTCGGAATTTGTGAATGACGCAACTCATAAGACAACATGGCGCCTTCCGTACCATAATCTACAAACCACCAAGGGAATATATATTCTTCATCATACTGAATGCTATGGGTAGATTGTGCCAATTTTAAATAACGTTCGGGATATACAAACCCAGTCGGCAGCATTGCACTTGGATAAGGATGAAAAGCACTCTGTTTTATCATTATTGAATCACCTCCACATTATCAATAAATACGGTCATTAGGGCATCCTATCCGCTTCCTTGTCCACTTTCTACAAATTTTTCTCAAATGTGACATAAGACTTTTTATTCAATTTATTTTGTCTCACCAACTGAATTAAGGCTGAATTACTTTCTGCTCTTTTTATTGCAGCCTGCACCTTCGTCCTGATTTATGTGCAGGCTGCTTTTGCTTCGCTTGTCGTTCAATATTTTGGCAGTTCCGGCAAAGGCAGGGTTAAAAACTGCGCCATGCCTTGTTCAAAATCGGCATCCAGCTTTGCCGCATCTTTGACTTCGCCGGCTTTAACCGCTTTGTCCCGCAACAAGGCAAAGCTGTCCCGAACGCCTTGTGCGACATATTCGCGCAGTTCGGTTTCGGTTTTTTCAGGCCAGTTTTTTTCGGGAACAACCAAATCGATTGTATAGTAAGGCTGATTGCGTCCTTTCCTTAAACGTTCAGGACCTTCCCCACCGCCAAAGGTAATTCTGCCACCCGCTATTCTGAATATAATAGAAAATTCGTGCAGGGTTTTAAAATGGATGCATGGTTTATTTTTATCACCATTAAAGATTTGATTTAATAAACTCTTACATCCGCGAAATCGCATATCTGTTTTAAAACCATGTTGTGCGCCAAATTCAATAAACATAGGCTATTCTCCTTTCTTGCCATTGGCACTGCTTCCATCAGATTGATTGACCAGCGGGATTTCTCGCCAGCGGATGGTTTGGCAGCGGAACCAGTAGTTCACATCTTCGTCCGCATACTCGTCACTGTACCAATAAAAACCGTCTTCTTTTTTCTCAAACCTCGCCTCATATATTTCAAATGAACATTTCAAATTAAGATTAATTGCAAATCTGTCCAACATATCCAATTCCATTTCTAAGCATCTCAATTTATCCAGCTGAAATAAAATATACATGGTTGATTTAATAAAAATATCCGCTGATGTTTGCTCATACGTTCCCGTTATATATTTTGTTTCTAACATATAAGCATCGTGAAACATATTGAACTGTTTCATGAAATCATCAACATCGTTTTGATTATTCAAATCTTTCCACATTGATTTACCCCTTATCTAATACTTTGCCCTGTCCATACACATCGTTTTAAAAATATCATTATAAAAATCAGTTTTTAAATTAAATTTTTCAAAATTCCCTTAAATTCCACATTGGGTTTCGCCAAACCGATACGCCCCGAACCATATAAATAAATATTCAAAAGCAGCCTGCACACGGGAAAATCCAAATGCAGGCTGCTTTTTTGCGCTTAAAATGCTTTTTCCAGACAAAAGCGCGGGCGGCTGCCCTCTTCCGTTGCCACGTTTTCGGCAAACATGGCCAGCGGCCGCACCCACAGCCCGAATTCGCCGTATAACGCGCGGTACACGACCATCTTCTGCTCGGTTTCCGAATGGGTGGCGATGCCCAGCACTTCGTACAGATTGCCTTTGTAATGGCGGTAAATGCCGCGCACGATGGTTGGATTGTCGGTATTGTGTGTCATAACGCTCCTGTATGGGTGGAAAAAAGCAGCCTGCATCCTGCCAACGGTTGATATGCAGGCTGCTTTTTTGGAATTTAACGAAACATGGATAGGAAAACCCACCATGACAAAACCACGGCCGCCATCAGCACGACAGGGTAAGCCAACAACCAGGCAATTAGCAGCACCGCCGATTTACCTCTCGGTTTAGGTGCCTGCATCAGGTAACGCACCGCTGCCACCGCCTGCCATAGCCATGTCAGCAACACGGTCGGGATTAAGACAAATACCGACAAGAAATCGGCACCGAATTCATCGGGCGCCACGAAAGGGACGAAATTTTTGCCTTCATAATAGGCCAGCACGGCAATAATGCTTAACTGAATCAGTACAGGCGGCAGGATTTGTCGGATAAAAAAACGTTTCATTGCATTCTCTCTTCAATACTTTTTTCCCGCACACCGATTCGGTCAGGCAATGCTGCGTCTTTCCGTGCAAATGTGTTGCAGGCTGCCTGTAACCGCTCCTGTGCCTTCAAAAGCAGCCTGCAATTGCTTCACAGCAGCACTTTCTCAATGCCGCCGTTTTTCGCTTTGCCCACGAATTCGTCCAGCCAGTTTTCGCCCAAAATGCGTTTGGCCATTTCAATCACGATATAGTCCGCCGGCAGGTTGTTGTCTTCGGCATAGCGGCTCAGGCCCTGCAGGCACGCGGGGCAGGAAGTCAGCATTTTCACGGGTTCGCCCTGCGGCAGTTGCGCCAGGTTTTTCTCGATTTCCTCCTGCTTGCGGAATTTCACCTGCGTGGCAATGTCGGGGCGTTTGACGGCAAACATGCCGCTTTCGCCGCAGCAGCGGTCGCTCAACGGCACGTTCTGGCCGATGAGTTCGCTGGCCAATTTGGCGCCGTCCATGGTTTTGATGGGCGTGTGGCATGGGTTGTGATACAGATACTGCCGCCCCTGAACGCCTTGCAATTTAATGTTTTTTTCCAGCAAATATTCGTGGATGTCGATAATGCGGCAGCCTGGGAATATGTCTTCAAAACGGTATTCCGCCAGCGCGTCGTAACACGTTCCGCAAGACACGACCACCGTTTTAATATCCAAATAATTCAAGGTATTGGCCATGCGGTGGAACAGCACGCGGTTTTCGGTCACCATGCTGTCGGCTTTGGGCTGGTCGCCGTGGGCGGATTGCGGGTAGCCGCAGCAAAGGTAGCCCGGCGGCAGCACGGTCTGCACGCCTGCATGATACAGCATCGCCTGCGTGGCGAGCCCGACTTGCGAAAACAGTTTTTCCGAGCCGCAGCCGGGGAAGTAGAACACGGCTTCCGCATCTTCGGGCAATGCCGGATTGCGGATGATGGGCACGGTGCTGCCGTCGCCGTCCAAGCCCAGCAGCGAGCGTGCGGTTTTCAGCGGCACATTGCGCGGCAGGGGGCGGTTGATGAAATGGATCACCTGCTCTTTTATCGGCGGTTTCTGCGTAGTGGCCTTGGGCGCGCACTTCTGCCTGCCTGCGCCGATATGGAACTGCCTGCCCAAATCATAGGCAATGGTTTGCGCTTTGAAGCCTGCGGTTACCACGCCTGCCCGCAGGGTTTTGACCAACGTGGGATTTTTGGCGTTCAAAAATGCCATGCCGGCGGATACCATTGGGTTGAAGCGCTTGTGCCCCGTTTCACGCAGAAAATTGTTGATGTCCACGCTCACATCGCCGAAATCGATATTCACGGGGCACGGTTTCACGCAGCGGTGGCACACGGTGCAGTGTTCGGCAATGCTGCCCAGTTCGTCAAAATGTTTCAGCGATACGCCGCGCCGCGTCTGTTCTTCGTATAAAAACGCTTCAGCCAGCAGCCCCACGCCCAAAATCTTGTTGCGCGGCGAATACAGCAGGTTGGCGCGCGGAACGTGGGTGCTGCACACGGGTTTGCATTTGCCGCAGCGCAGGCAGTCTTTCACGGCTTCGGTGATTTTGCCCAAGTGCGACTGCTCCATAATCAGGCTTTCAAAGCCGAGCAGCTCGAAAGACGGCGTGTAGGCATGGCGCAAATCGGCACCGCGCATGAGTTTGTGGCGGTTGAAACGGCCTTGCGGGTCGATTTTGGCTTTGTAGTCCCAAAACGGCTGCATTTCTTCATCGGTCAGAAACTCCAATTTGGTGATGCCGATACCGTGTTCGCCCGAAATCACGCCGTTCAGGCTGCGGGCAATCCGCATAATCCGCGCCACGGCCTGATGCGCGGTTTGCAGCATTTCGTAATCGTCCGAATTCACGGGAATGTTGGTGTGAACGTTGCCGTCGCCCGCGTGCATGTGCAGCGCGACGAATACGCGGCCACGCACGGTTTGGGCGTGGATTTTGCCCAAGCCCGCCATGATTTTGGTGTCCGCCTTGCCGGAGAAAATCTCCGCCAGCGGCTGCATCACGTCCTGCTTCACGGACACGCGCAGCCTGAAATCGCGGAAGGCGATGAAGCAGCTTTGTTGCGGGTCGGCTTCGGGCGCGGCATGGGCGGCTTTGCCGTATCGTGTTTGGTATTCGGCCAGCGGCGCATCCAAATTGTGCAGCAGCCATTCCCAGCGCTCCTGCACGGCGGTCACATGGGCGAGCGCGTGTTTGGCACGTTCGCCCAAAAGTTCGGCGGCGGGCAGGTCGGTGTCCATTTTGTCCACTGGCAGGCTGCCTGAAAGATAGTCCGCCAGCGCGGTGCAGAGTTTGAGTTTGTTCTGAATGGAAAGTTCGATATTGATGCGCTCGATGCCGTCCGAATATTCGCCCAAGCGTTCCAGCGGAATCACCACGTCTTCGTTGATTTTGAAGGCGTTGGTGTGCTTGGCGATGGCGGCGGTGCGGGCACGGTCGAGCCAGAAGGTTTTGCGCTGTTCGGGCGATGCGGCAATAAAGCCTTCGCCGTCGCGGGCGCGCGCCAGTTCGCAGATGTGCTCGGAAGCAGCCTGCACCTGTGCTTCGTCGTCCGACACCACATCGGCAATCAGCACCATTTTCGGACGGCCTTTGCCGGCGGTTTTGGTGGCATAGCCCACGGCGCGGACGTACCGCCAGTCCAAATGCTCCAAGCCGGCCAGTTTCACCGACGCATGCGACTGCATGAAATCGCGGATTTCCACGATGGACGGCGTGGCGTTGGCCACCGTGCCGAAAAATTCCAGGCACACGGTGCGCGTGTATTTGGGCATTTTGTGCAGCACAAACGCGGCGCTGGTGATGATGCCGTCCGTACCTTCCTTCTGCACGCCGGGCAGGCCACTCAAGAATTTGTCGGTAACGTCCTTGCCCAATCCGACTTTGCGGAATTTGCAGCCTGCAATTTCCAGCGTTTCGGTTTTCAGCACCGTTTCACCGTCATCGTGCAACGTGTGGACATGGAACACGGCAGTTTCTTCGTCGTGGATTTTGCCGAAATTGTGGCGCACGCGCTCCACCTTCATCCATTCGCCTTGCGGATTGACCATTTTCCACCACGCCAAATTGTCCAGCGTCGTGCCCCACAGCACGGCTTTTTTGCCGCCCGCGTTCATCGCCACGTTGCCGCCGATGCAGGAAGCGTCCGCCGAAGTGGGGTCCACGGCAAACACCAGCCCCGCCGCGTGCGCCGCTTCTTCCACCCGCCGCGTAACCACACCCGCACCGCACACGATGATGGGGTGTTCGCCGTCCAGCCCCGCCAAAGAAGCAGCCTGCACCCCACCGTGCCGGTCTAATTTCTCGGTGTTAATCACGGCGCTCATCGCATCCAGCGGCACCGCGCCGCCCGTGTAGCCCGTGCCGCCGCCGCGCGGGATAATCGTCAAATCCAGCTCGATTAAGGCGCGTACCAGCGGCGCGATTTCGGCTTCCGTGTCGGGATTCACCACCACGAACGGATATTCCACGCGCCAGTCGGTGGCATCGGTCACATGGGTAACGCGTGCCAGCCCGTCAAACATAATGTTGTGTTTTTTCGTGATTTTCGAGAGCCGCGCCAAGATTTGGCTGCGTTTGAGCTTGGTGGCCGCAAAGCTGTCTTCAAAACGGTTCACCGCGCTTTCGGCAGCCTGCACCAGCCGCAGCACGTCGGCGTTTTCGTCGCGGCGTTTGTTGATTTCGTTCAGGCGGTGGCGCATGGCCTCCACCAGCGCGGCGCGGCGTTTGCCGTGTTCCAGCAAATCGTCCGTCAGATAAGGGTTGCGCACCACCGCCCAAATGTCGCCCAACACTTCAAAAAGCATCCGCGCCGAACGCCCCGTTTTGCGCTGCGCGCGCAGGGTTTCCAGTGTTTCCCAAGCCGCCCCGCCCAAAAGGCGGATGACGATTTCTCGGTCGGAATAGGACGTGTAGTTGTACGGGATTTCGCGCAGGCGTTGGGTGGGCGTGTGGGTGGTGGCGGTCATGGGCGTTCCTGTGTTTTGCGTTGGTTTTATATTGGGCGCAATCCGCACGGCAGGCGGCCGGCCTTTGAGTAATATGGCGTTTATTTTAGGGTATTTTCGCTGTTCCTGCCGTGAAAATTTTAACGGTTAAAGTTGAATTATCTGCAAACAAAGCAGCCTGCACCGAATAAGGATGTGCAGGCTGCTTTTCCGGTTTCGGATAACGGCGGGTGATTCTGACCACTGCCCTGTTCAAAAGCAGCCTGCACTTTCAATTCTGCATAAAGGTACAGGCTGCTTTTGCCATCAGCCGCCGATTTGTGTCAACCACCTGCAACACCTGCACGCCTGCGCTTTCTCTGCCGTGCCGAATCCTTTACAATGCCCCTGCCCCACTACACGGAGAACGGCATGATTCAAGTACATCAGCTTAATTTTTATTACGGCAGGCAGCACGTCCTGCACGACATCGACCTTCATCTGACGCGCGGCAGCATTACCGGCCTGATTGGCCCGAACGGCGTGGGCAAATCCACGCTGATGCGCTGTTTGGCAGGTTTGGAAGTGCCTTCGGACGGCGAGATTTTGCTCAACGGCCGACCGATTTTGGAAGACCCGCGCGCCAGCTTCGCGCAACTGGGCTACCTGCCCGACATCTTCGGCCTGTCCGACGATTTGACCGTGATTCAATATATGACCTATGCCGCCAAAGCGCGCGGCGTGCCTGATGGCGAACTGGAAAGCGCAGTGGTGGACACCGTGCAGCTTTTGGGATTGGAGCACAAGCTATACGACCACATCAAATCGCTTTCGCGCGGGCAGAAACAGCGTGTCGGCATCGGGCAGGTGATTATTCACCGCCCTCAATTCCTGCTGCTGGACGAACCGGCCAGCGGGCTCGACCCCGAAGCGCGGTACGAATTGTCGCAACTGCTGCTGCGCCTGAAATCGGAAGGCATGACGATTCTGGTGTCCAGCCACATTCTGTCGGAGCTGGACGAATATTGCACGCACATGCTGGTGATGCAGCGCGGCAGAATTAAGGCGCATCAGGCAATCCACACGGAAAACCAAAACGAACAAACGCTGAAAATCCATTTGTTGCAGCCGCCGCAAGACGCATTGGCACGATTGCGGTCGCTGCCGAATGTGCAGGCTGCCTCGCAGCAGGGCGATGTGTTCACCGTTACCCTGCCCCAATCCGATGAAATGCGCGCCGCCCTGTTGTCCGATATCGTGCGTGCAGGCCTGACATTGAGCTCGGTATCCGTGGTGCGCACCACATTACTGGAAAATTACCAAAACAGTTTGAACATCCATCGGGAGAATGCCCAATGAAATCGTCCGTCCGAATTCCGAAAATTTTTGTGAATGCTGAATTCCAACGCCTGTTGTGGCTGAACCTGAACTGGGGCCTGGTCGCTAGCGTCATCCTGGTTTTCGGCCTGTTTATCGCAATGAGAACCGACAGCATCCGTTTGGCGGAATATCTGGCTATCTTAGGTAGCTCCGGCTTATTATTTGCCATTCTTGCCTGCATGATTTTAATCAGCCGCAGCCTGAAACGGGATATTTCGTCCAATATGTTCGACCAGTTGCGCATGTCGTCCCTGTCGCCTTGGCAAACGGCCTATTCGCGCCTAATTGCCGCCCCTGTATTGGGCTGGGTGGTGTTTGCCTGCTCGTGGTTGTGCCTTATTGCCGCTTACATGATCGGTGCACCCAAAAACGATATGACCATAATCATATTTTCCATGCTGCCTTTGTCTTTCTGGACGCTGCTGTGCCTGTTTTTAACCAACAGCCTGCAATTCAAACGCGGCTTGCAGCAATGGTCGGGCAACGGCACCCAAATCGTCCTGCTGATCATCAATGCCGCGATTATGCAGCCGCATTTGCTGGGCGCACTCAATGATATTCGGGAGAAATTCGATTCTGCCGATTTTACAAACAGCTTTGTCAATTTCATGATGACGCCATCATCTGTCGTGGAAGCAGCATTTTCCAGCATTTGGCCGGCGATTCTGATGAGCATTGCCGTGAATGCCGCCATGGCGCAACGCCTGCATTTACGCCCGTCCAAACACATTTTCCTGCTGTGCAGCCTGCTGCTTCCTTTCACCTATGCCGGCCAGATGCTTGCCATGCCGTGGCCGCTCACCTGCCTGCAACTGGCCTTTTCCTACGCGTCCACTGCCGCGTTGTCCATCCTCTGCCAGGACAATCGCCCGTCCACCTTCCAAACCGGCCTGCAAGCCCTGTCGCAAGGTGATTTCCTCCGCGCGTTTAACCATCTGCCGTCATGGATATTTTTGCTGCCGTTGGCCTTGGTGTTCAGCAGCCTGATCAGCACAATCCTCGCCATAACGCTGCTGGTGAACCTGCTGGTTTTGTGGTGCGTGGTAACCGTTTGCTGCAGCAAGCAGCTCCGCTTCAACAGCATTACCATTGCCCTGTGCGCCAATGCGCTGCTGCATATACTGTATTACATTGCGTTTTTTATGCGGTAAACAGGCGGGCAAACCGCAAAAAAGCAGCCTGCACTTCCATTTTACGGGTGCAGGCTGCTTTTTATGAACCGCCCAACCAGCCAACCATCAAACCGCATAAGGCGAACACGCAACGGCAGAAATGCCGCATGCAAACCCAGCCTTCCGCCGATTCATTTCCCCATTCAACACACAAAAAAGCAGCCTGCACCTCGTTTTTCAAAGTGCAGGCTGCTTTTTATTGTTATTGGTCGCCCAGCATCACGGTTTGTCCTGCGGCGGATTCAGTAAATCCTGATGCTGATGGCGCTTGCCGCCGTCCGAGCGCACCACAAATTCCCCTTCAATCACATCATCGTCCCGCGCGGCTTGGCGCTGCGTGAAAAACGGCGACGCGCCCTGCGGCTCCTGCGCCTTGCCGCCCTTCAACGGCAGCAGCAACAGCAACGCCAGCACGCTGGACACAAACCCCGGAATCATCAGCAAGCCGCCTGCCACCGGAATCCGCACCGGCCAAAGCATTTGGTACAACGACATGCGCCCGTGCCCGCGCAGCAACGCACCTGCCAGCATCACCTTTGACACGCCGGCATTGCGGCCGATTAAATACGAGCCCAAAATAAAACTCAGCACCATCAACGCAAAAGTCAGCATGCCGCCAATCCACTTGACCATCAGCACAATCGACAAAACCTCCAGCACCGCGCCCGCCAGCAAAAAAATCCCAATCAACTGCATTTTCCCATCCTTGATAACACATTCCACTGATTTTTCGAAAATAAGGCTGAATACGCCCAAAAACAAGCACCGTCCGCAGAAGGCAAGCGTAAAAAACCGTAAACCAGTATAATCGCATTATCAAACAACCGGAAAGAACGCGCTATATGAACGTAGCAGAATTTTTGGCCAACGAACAGCAGGCTGCAGACGGATACCGCTGCGGCTTTATTGCCATTGTCGGCCGCCCGAACGTGGGCAAATCTACGCTGATGAACCATTTGATCGGGCAGAAAATCAGCATCACCAGCAAAAAGGCGCAGACCACGCGGCACAAGGTAACCGGCATTTACACGGACGACACGGCGCAGTTCGTGTTTGTGGACACGCCCGGCTTCCAAACCGACCACCGCAACGCGCTCAATGACCGCCTGAACCTGAACGTGACCGAAGCGATGAGCAGCGTGGACGCGGTGGCGTTCGTGGTGGAAGCCATGCGCTTTACCGAAGCCGACCGCACCGTGTTGAAGCAGCTGCCGGACAAAATCCCCGTGGTGCTGGTGGTCAATAAAATCGACAAAGACAAAGCAAAAGACAAACACGCCCTGAATGCGTTTATTGACCAAGTGCGCCAGGAATTTGATTTTGCGGCGGCGGAAGTGGTGAGCGCGAAGCACGGCCTGCGGATTGCCAACCTGCTGGAAACCTTGAAGCCCTTTCTGCCCGAAAGCGTGCCCATGTATCCCGAAGACATGGTAACCGACAAATCCAGCCGTTTCCTGGCGATGGAAATCGTGCGCGAAAAACTGTTCCGCTATCTGGGCGAAGAACTGCCGTATGCGATGAACGTGGAAGTGGAACAGTTCAAAGAAGAAAACGGCATGTTCCATATTTACATTGCCGTGCTGGTGGACAAAGAAAACCAGAAGCCGATTGTGATTGGGCGTGGCGGCGAGAAGCTGAAAAAAATCTCCACCGAAGCGCGGCTGGATATGGAAAAACTCTTTGACTGCAAAGTGTTTTTGAAAGTGTGGGTGAAAGTGAAGTCCGGCTGGGCGGACGATGTGCGCTTTTTAAACGAGCTGGGGTTGTAACCATGGACCATCTGCAACAGCGTGTGAATGCCGCGCAGGAAACATACGGCGAATGGTGCGCGTTGCTGCCCGAATTGGAGGCCGATTTGGCGCGCTTCAAGCAGGCGGCAATGTTGGTCGGCAAACTGACGGCGTTCGCGCAAAACGAGTTTTTGGAACTGCACGATGCCATTGAAAACGGCGCGCCTGTCGATTTGACCACCGGTGGCAATTTGAGCGTGATGAACCAAGACGCGGTTTGGGATGCATACGCCGATTTCCGCCGCGTGCTGCTGACTCGTTTGAAGCAATCCGTGGCGGCTTTGGAAGCGGCAGGATAATGTGCAGGCTGCTTTTGTCAGGAGGTGTTGATGACGGAAACGTATATTTTGAAACAACACGAGGCAGGTTGAACATGCTGGCAGATATCATCCCCTTCGCCCACAGCCTGCTGCGTGCGCACATCCGCGAAGGCGACTGCGTGATGGACGGCACGGCGGGCAACGGGCACGACACCCTGCTGCTGGCGCAATGCGTGGGCGAAACCGGCCACGTGTTTGCCTTCGACATTCAAGCCGCCGCCATTGAAGCCACCCGTGCGCGTTTGGCGGAACACGGCCTGCTGCCGCACGTTACCCTGATTCAAGACGGACACCAGCACGCCGCCCAATATATCCGCCAACCCTTGCGCGCCGCCGTGTTCAACTTCGGCTACCTGCCGCACGGCGACAAAAACATCACCACCCTGCCCGAAACCAGCGTGGCGGCGGTGCAGGCTGCTTTGGATTTGTTGGACAAGGGCAGTTTGCTGATAGCAGTGGTGTATCACGGGCACGAAGCCGGCAAGGCAGAAAAAGCCGCGCTGCTGGATTATTTTGCCACGCTGCCGGCACGCCGGTTCAGTGTGTTGCGTTACGGACACGTCAACCGTTTGAACGCCGCACCGTTCGTCGTGGCAGTAGAAAAGAAATTTGCCTTACAGACAATGGAGATAGACGGAAAACCTAACGAATAAGCACCCAAAACCCACGCAGATATTTGTTTCGCGTAAATTTCTTTATGCTTTTTCATGATATAGTATAGTCCCGTAAATTTTAGTTATTTTCTTTTTGTTTCTACACCCATATCCATCTATTCAGAAGGCAACTATGAGCGATTTCTTTGATGTTGTTATTGTGGGCGCAGGCCCTTCAGGAACCGTGGCGGCAGCACTTTTATTGCAGCAAGGTTTCAGCGTCTGCATTATCGAAAAACAGCATTTCCCGCGCTATGTTATCGGCGAGAGCCTGCTGCCTTTTGCAATGGATATCCTGTCGGAAGCCGATTTGCTCACGCCCGTGGCCATGGCAGGCTTCCAGCCCAAAAACGGCGTTGTCTTTACCTATGGCGAACGCCAAACGCATTTCGATTTCCGCTATCAATACAAACACCGCAGCAGCGTTGCCTTGCAGGTGGACCGCGCCCAATTCGACCAAATCCTTGCAGAAGAAGTGATTAAAAAAGGGGCGGATATCCGCTTCGGGCAATCGGTGTTGGATTTCAACCCCAACGAAATGCCTGTGTCGCTGACCATTCAGCGCGAAGACAAATCCGAATACCGACTAAATGCGCGTTTCGTGTTGGATGCCAGCGGTTATTTCCGCCTGCTGCCGCGCCTGTTGGGCTGGGAAATCGAAACAGGGCTGACGCAGCGCAACGTGTATTGCACCCATATCAACGACAATATCACCGACCCGTTATACGACCGCTATAAATCCACCATCGCCATCCACCCCAAATTTCCCGATATCTGGGTATGGCTGATTCCGTTTGCCAACGGCCGCGCTTCGGTGGGCGTGGTGGGCGAATCGCATTATTTCCAAGACGACCGCGCCGCCTCCAAGGTCATGAAGAAATTTGTGATGGAAATTCCATTTTTTGCGCGCATCCTGCAAAACGCGTTCTGGGAAAACGATACCCCGTTCCTGTTCTTCTCGCGCTACGATTCGGGTGTAAAGCAAATGTATGGCGACAATTTCGCCCTGCTCGGCAATGCCGCCGGCTTTTTGGACCCCGTTTTCTCTTCCGGCGTGACCACCGCCATTTATTCGTCCAAACTCGCCTGCCAAGCCGTTACCCGCCAGTTGCGCGGCGAAAAAGTGGATTGGCAGAAAGATTATGTCGACGCGCACGCATACGGCATCAATACGCTGCGCAACTGCATCGACAGCTGGTATGACGGTTCGTTCCAAGAACTGGTGTTCAGCAACAAACCCTCGCCCGAACTACGCGAAGCGCTGTGCTCCGTTTTTGCGGGCTATGCCTGGGATACCGAAAATCCATTTATCCGTGACGTTCACGCCGGTTTGATTTAAACTACCGCCCCGTCCGAAACCTTCTTGGAGACCACTTTGGAAAGCATGTATCTCGGCATCAAGCATAGCCATCTGTTTTTTATCACAATGACCTTTATCCTGTTCAACCTGCGTTTTTGGCTGCGCACGATGAAGCCTGAAAAGCCGCTGCCTTCCGCATTGCGTTTTGTGCCGCACATCAACGACACCCTGTTGCTGTTTTCCGGCATGATGCTGATGCAAATCGGGCATTGGCAGCCGTTCGGGGCAAGCAAATGGCTGGGCGTGAAGCTGGGCTTGGTGCTGGTGTATATTATATTGGGCGTGATTTGCCTGCGCAGCCGCCCGCGCTCGGTGCAATGGTTCGCGCTGTATGCCGTGAGCCTTGGCTGTATCGCCTGCATTGCCTACCTGGCCTACTTCAAACCGCTTTAAGCGGGCGACACGGCCGGCGGAAAATGCTAAAATCGCATTTCTCATCTGCCGTATGAACATTATTCAAACCAATCATTTATAACCGTGCAGGCTGCTTTGGGACACTTTCAAAGCAGCCTGCACTCAAATAAAACAAAGCAAAAGGACATCATGAACACCACCGAATTTGAACGCGACAGCATGGCGTTTGACGTAGTGATTGTGGGCGCGGGCATTGCCGGATTGTCGGCCGCCATCCGCCTGAAACAACTGGCCGCGCAGCAGCAGCGCGAAATCAGCGTTTGCGTTTTGGAAAAAGGCAGCGAAGTGGGCGCGCACATTTTATCAGGCGCCGTCATCGACCCGCTCGCGCTCAACGAACTCTTGCCCGACTGGAAAGCACTGGGCGCGCCGCTGACGCGCAGCGTAACCGAAGACCGCATCCTGTTCCTGACCGAGCAGAAATCCTACCGCATGCCGATTGTGCCGCCCAGCTTTCACAACGAAGGCAACTACATCATCAGCCTGGGCCTGCTCTGCAAATGGCTGGCGGAACAGGCGGAAAATTTGGGCGTGGAAATTTATGCGGGCTTTGCCGCCAGCGAAATCCTGTATCACCCCGACGGCAGCGTGAAAGGAGTGGCCACCGGCAATATGGGCGTGGGCAAAGACGGCGAACCGACGGACGCTTTCCAGCCCGGCATGGAGCTTTGGGCGCAGCAGACCATTTTTGCCGAAGGCGCGCGCGGCTCATTGACCAAGCAGGTGATTGAACGTTTCCATCTGGACAAGGCCGCACAGCCACAAACCTACGGCTTGGGCATCAAGGAAATCTGGGAAGTGCCGCCCGAACAATGCCAGCCCGGACTGGTGATTCACACCGTGGGCTATCCGCTGGACAGCAAAACCTACGGCGGCTCGTTTGTTTACCATCTGGACAACAATCAAATCGCCTTGGGTTTGGTGGTGGGGCTGGATTACCAAAATCCTTACCTGTCGCCGTTTGAAGAATTTCAACGCTTGAAGCTGCACCCCGCCATCCGCCCCATGCTGGAAGGCGGCCGCCGCATTGCCTACGGTGCACGCGCATTGGTGGAAGGCGGCTTACAATGCCTGCCGAAACTGGCGTTTGCCGGCGGCGTGCTGGTGGGCGACTGCGCGGGCTTTTTGAACGTGGCGCGCATCAAAGGCAGCCACACCGCCATGAAATCCGCCATGCTGGCAGCGGAAGCCGTGTTCCCCCTGCTGGAAAGCGACACCGAAAAGCAGCCTGCACACGGCAAAACGGCGGCGCGTTATCAAGGCCTGTTCGAGCAAAGCTGGCTGTATCAAGAATTACACGCCATCCGCAACATCCGCCCCGCATTCAAATGGGGGCTGATTCCTGCCATGATCTATACCGGCTTGGAGCAATACGTGTTCAAAGGGCGGATGCCTTGGACGATTGCCCACCACGGCACGGACGCAGGCAGCCTGCACCCCGCCAAAGAATATACGCCCATCGAATATCCGAAACCCGATGGCAAAATCACGTTCGACCGTTTGAGCAGCGTGTTCCTGGCGGGCGTATCGCACGAAGAAAACCAGCCTGCACACCTGAAACTGCGCGACCCCGCGCTGGCGATTGACCTGAATTACGCGCAATACGCCAGCCCCGAAACGCGCTACTGCCCTGCCGGTGTGTATGAAATTGTGCAGCAAAACGGCGGAAAGCCGCGCCTGCAAATCAACGCGGCCAACTGCCTGCACTGCAAAACCTGCGACATTAAAGACCCGGCGCAAAACATCACATGGACCTGCCCCGAAGGCGGCGGCGGGCCGAATTACAGCGCCATGTAATCGTCCACACCATCCAAAAGCAGCCTGCACTTCCATTTCGGGGTGCAGGCTGCTTTTGGGGCGGATTTTCAGCACAGGTTAAGGTTTCGCAGCATTTTTCTGCTCGCTGCTTGCCGCTCGTGCTTGCTCGAAATATTGCTCTGCTCCGTTAAAAAAGGATGCGTAATTCGGCCCAAGCTGCTTGGAAAGCGCTTCAATCGGTGTCGGTACAATCGTTTTGCCCCAGCATTTTTTCGGGATTCTCTTCGGTTCGGGGCTGGCTGCCAAAATCACATTCGGCCGGGACTTTTGCCACACCAAAAAAGTATGCTCGGGCATTTGGCAATTCATGCTCGAATTGTCTCCCAGTTCGGCGGCAAATTCGTGTACCACCCGCGCCGTGTCCACCGACAAACCCAAAGAGCGTAAATCCATTCTGCCGGATTCACGCGATTCTTCGCTGTATCTGGATGCTCCGGTACGCCAAAACCCTTTAGCAGCATCCCGATATTTGTCGTTTTCCCGGCTGATGGAGCTCACTTCAAGCATAGCACCGAATTCTGGCAGCGATGCGAACTGTCCCTCTTCCAAATCGCAGCGGGACAAATAAACATAAGGCTCTGCAGATTGGTGGGAAGGAACCAGTGGTGAATTGCCGTCGGCTTGCGGGAGCAACCGCCATTCCAAATTTACCCCAGCCATACAAATCCATTGCCCGATACCGGCCGGTTTTTCAGGATTGGTTTCGATTTTATAATCGTCCCAATAATTATCGTTATTGCTCAATAGCCTTTTTATGCTCGTAATAGGAATGCCGTTCCACACAACCGGTCGTGGAAATTTTGCGTAAGTGAATTTGTCGGGTTCGGAGTGCGTGCGTTCTGCAATCTCGGTTTCAAGATATGTTCCGGCCGGCATGGCGATACCCGCAACGGTTTGCGGCGCAGGCAGCGTGATTTGACTTAACTCTTTGAGACGTTCGCGCTCCCTGCTTTCCCGTTGGGGTAAAAGTACAAAACCAATGTACCAATATCCCGCCAGAGAAAACATGACAATATCCAACAGAATCCAACCGGAATTCAGTTTTTCTATTTTTTTGCCGGAAGCAAGGCAGATAACCAATATCCAATACACCAACCGCGTCATTACATAAGGCAACAAAATAAAATAGACACCGCCCAGTATCAAAATAATGCTTATGAGAGTTTCCCCCATACCGCCATAAGGCGCGGCCAATGCCAATGCCGGCAGCATGAAAACCGAAAGCACAAGGGTTTTAGCAACAATCTTCATGATATTCTCCAATAAAGTGCAGGCTGCCTGAAAGCGTGGGTTTAGCAGCCCAACCTGCGGCTGCTGCGTTCTTTCAAACGGCCTTTTCCGTGTGTTTTTGAATGTGCAGGCTGCTTTTTGAATCGTTTGAGGGCTTTGAAAGCAGCCTGCACTTTTTTAAATTTGTATTTTCAGGCGGCTGCCTGAAAACTGCCTACGTTCCCCCATACCCTGCTCATGCAGGCTGCACTTGCTACAATTTATGCCACAGCTCAAGAAGGCGATACCACCGATGATCAGTATGCAAGTAATACAGTATGTATGCAGCAAGGGGGAACAGGAGAATATCCAGCAGCATCGAAAGGTCATCCGGTTTTTTTATTTCTTTGCCGTAAAAAAAGTGGGCAGCCACCACATAAACCCAATACGCTAACCGCACCGTTACATAGGGCACCAGAATAAAAACAATGCCGGACACAATTACCGCAAGCAAAATCACAACCCCTGCAACGTTATTATAAGGTGCGAAAAACGCCAGTATCAGCCACAGTAAAATCAAAAAGGCGAAGAATTTAGTAATCATCTTCATAATGTTCCCCATATAGTTTGCAGGCTGCCTGAAAAGCCGTTTCCAACCTTTCAGGCAGCCTGCACATGCGCCTTACAACTCAATCCCTTTCAACTTCGCCACGGTGTTGATGTCCTTGTCACCGCGCCCCGACAGGTTCACCAGAATCACTTGGTCTTTGCCCATCTTCGGCGCGTTTTCCACCGCCCAGGCTACGGCGTGGCTGGATTCCAGCGCGGGGATGATGCCTTCAAACCGGCACAGCAAATCGAACGCTTCCAGTGCAGCATCGTCATTCGCCGCATGGTATTCCACACGACCGATGTCGGCGAGGTGGCTGTGCTCCGGGCCGATGCCGGGGTAGTCCAGCCCTGCGGAAACAGAGTGCGTCCCCAAGACTTGGCCGTTTTCGTCCTGCATCAGGTAGCTGCGGAAGC
>ERZ772807.149-NODE-149-length-45934-cov-8.350378_pt1 | contig 45934 bp, 39 predicted proteins | sample MGYA00511472_ERZ772807 | MGnify/ENA primary metagenome ERZ772807 (study PRJEB29015, sample SAMEA2737947) | human oral metagenome | biome: human oral; feature: human-associated habitat; material: dental | place: China | collected 2039 ... | reverse complement strand
TAGCCTTTTGACGGCCGCGCCCCATGGCTCGACCCCCTTCGTCTCATCGCGGGGCAAGCTCGATGGCGCCCCAATGGTTTACTCATCCGTTCGCGTTCTATAGCTTAGCGCGCATGGGTGCGTCAGCGCCACGTCGAACGCGTGCGATTGCCCTCAAACGCGTTTTTTGGCCCGCCGACGGCGCGCGAACTTCAGGGCGAGGACGCCGACGACCGCCGCCGCGGCGCCGCCGACGATCGCCAAGGCGCGCCGGTCTCCCCGCTTGGCGTCGGACACGACTCCCTTGACCGTCTCAGCAGCATGAGAGGCCTTGGCCTTGACCTGTTCCTTGGCGTCCTCCGCCAGAGTCGAGGGGTTGAGCCGCGCGGCCAGCTCATTGACCGTGGCGGTCATCGATTCGCGGGTCGCAGCGAGATTGGCCTCGATCTGCTCGATGTCTTTGTCGTCGTCGTTGGGTTTGTTGCTCACTTTTTCAATCCGTTCTTGAAGGCAGCGACGTCCTTGCCGAATCCGTCGCCGGGGGACACCTTGTAGGCCTGCGACGCCTTTAGCTTCTTCGCCCCGAGAAGCGCGAAGGCTCCCGCGAGCAGAAGCAGCACGGTCGTCACGATGAGGAAGCCCGCCCACACGGGAAGCCATATTGCAAGGACGAGGGCGAAAGTCACGAGAAGCATCCCCGTCGCATACAGGCCGATGAATGCGGCGATGCCCAGATGGACTCCGCCCATCCCCAGGTTCTTGACCTTGGCCTTGAGGTTCGCCTGAGCGTACTCCAGCTCCCCGCGCACCAGGGTTGAGGCCTGCGAGGAAAGGTCTGCGACGAGGGAGCCGATGGTGGGCTTGTCCGCGCCCGAAGGTTGCGCGGCCGCGGCGCCGGGCTGCGTCGTCGTGCCTCCAGGGTGCGTCGTCGTGCCTCCGGGCTCGCCGCCGACGCCGGAAGGGCGGGAAGCGGCCGAGGCTGCTCCCGAAGCGGCTGGAGCGGCCGTGTGTGCGGCCTCCGAGGCTCCCTTCAGGGACTCTCCGTCCTGCCGACGCATCTGCTCCCGAAGCTTCGCATACTCTGCTTGCGCGCGAGCTCGCAGCGCCTCTTCTTGCGCATTAGAATTGTCCACCCTCATTCCCCTTCGTATCGCGGCGGTCGACAATGCACAACTATTCTCACCCACGAGGGCGAAAAAGGCGAAGCCCACTCACCGTTTTCCTCCCCGCCCGCAGCCCTCGGTTCGTTATCAGCGATACTTTTGCATCTTGCGCGATTGCGTTCGACGCGTCGAAAATTGACTTATGTCTACCATTCGTTTCCATGGAGAACCCGCCAACACCGTCGGCGAACTGCCGGCCGTCGGCTCCGCCGCGCCTGCCTTTGCCCTCACGGCCGCCGACCTTTCCGACCTGACGAGCGAGTCCCTCGCGGGCAAGCGCGTCGTCCTCAACATCTTCCCGAGCATCGACACCGGCGTGTGCGCCGCGTCGGTCCGCGAGTTCAACAAGCGGGCGGCGTCTTTGGACAACACGGCGGTGGTCTGCGTCTCGGCTGACCTTCCGTTTGCCGCCAGCCGTTTCTGCGCGGCCGAGGGCATCGACCACGTCCTCGTCGGTTCCTCGTTCCGGTCGAGTTTCGGCAAGGACTACGGGGTCACCCTCCTCGACACTCCGCTGGCCGGGCTTCTCGCCCGCGCCGTCGTCGTCCTCGACGCCGAGGGAACCGTCCTCCACCGGGAACTCGTTTCCGACATCGCCGACGCGCCCGACTACGACGCCGCCGTAGCGGTGCTCTGACGAGCCCTTCCCGAACCTTCCTTCAGCGCCCGCCCGTGCGGGCGCGTGCGAAAGATGAAGCGGCGCTGCACCGCGAAGCTCACGGCGAACCCAAGAACGTCCGTGGCGATCTTCGCCAGCCACAGCGGCACGTGCAACAGGCCGAGCGCCTCGACGCCGGCGTACGTCACGGCCATGAGAACGAGCGCCAGCAGGGTGTACTGCCTGACCTGACTCCATGTCCTGTCGGTCGAATGGTCGCGGAACACTCCCAGCTTGTTGAGGGCGAAGTTGACGACGCCGGACGTCAGCCGCGAGCCGACGACGGCAGCCAGAAGGTTGAAATGGCCCGCCAGGGCCAGGAAAAGGGCGAGCTCGAGGGCCCAGCAAAACACTCCCGCGCCCGCAAAGGCGAGCAGGGGGCGGAACACACGCCACGAATCCCGCAGCGGACGGAAATGCGAACCCGAGTTCGCGTCGATGTACACGGTTTCGATTGGCGTCTGCACGATTCGCCGCTTGGCGTCCGCAGCCGCCAGCAAGGCGTTGAGCTCCCACTCGAAACGGTCCCCGGGAACGTCGAGCAGGTCTTTGAGCTGGTCGGGTCCGTATCCGCGGAGCCCCGTCTGGGTGTCGGAGACCTTCACTCCCGACGCCAGCCTGAAGAACTGCGCGCTCATCGCGTTGCCGAAACGAGACCTGGCCGGCACGTCGCCCGCGAAGGCCCGCACTCCCAGCACCAACGCCTGCGGATCGCTGCGCGCCTCCCGGGCGACCGCGGCGATGTCGGCGGGTCTGTGCTGGCCGTCCGAATCGGCGCAGACGACCTCCTGGCCGGGCGCGTTTTCGAGGCACCACCGGAAGGCTGTTCGCAGCGCGTAGCCCTTCCCGCGGTTTCTGTAGTATCCGATGACCCGCGCGCCGTTGTCCCGCGCCTCCTGGAAGATGGGGCAATAGCCGGGGCCGGACCCGTCATCGACCACGAGGATTTGCGCGTCCGGGAGCTCCCTGCGGATGTCGCAGACGAGGTCGGGGAGCCTGCGATCGGGTTCGAGCGAGGGAATGACGACGATCATGACAGCTTCTCCACGTAGAGGATGTCCGACGTTCCGCGCTCACCGCCGTTGGAGGGCTCGTTGATGACCTCGCCGTTGAAGTACATGGTCGAGGAGCCGCCGCCGTCGAGGTTGTAGGCGGTGACGCAGCCCTGCTCGAGCATGATCTTGGCGGCTTCGGTCATCGTGACGCCGCGCGAGTATCCGGCGTCCCTTCCATCGACGACGACGAAGACCAGCGTGCCGTCCTTCTTCGCGCCGACCAGGGTGCGCGGCTGGTTGCCCTGGATTGAGTGGTTGCCGAAGTTCGTGTCGATCTCGACGTCGTCGATCCCTTCCACGATCTTTCCGTTCTTGACGAGCGACGGGCCGAAGGACAGGGTGTTCCACACGCCTTCCTTGACGAGTTTCTGGCCGTTCGTGCTGGTTTCGTCGTAGATCTTCACCGACCCGTCGCGGTAGAAGGCGAGGCCGGCGCGGGCGCCGTCGTCGCGGTAGACGACCCCGTTGCGGATGACGATTCCGCTGCTTCTGAAGCCGTAGTAGTCGCCATTGATCGCGAAGATCGCGTTGTTGTTCGAGGCGATGGTCGAGGTCTTCTGGGTGATGTTGCGGCCGAACTGGTTGTTGGCGAAGGCGGACTTCAGGGCGGTCGCGTCCGTGAGCTTCACGGTGGCGACGTAATAGGTGACAGTGTTGTTCCCGGAGCCGGTGGCAATCTGTTCGACCTTGACCGTGCCGTTCGCTCCCGTGTACGAGCTGTCCGTCACGGTCGTTTTGACATTGCTGCTCGAATAGTCCTTCGCGGCGTTCGACGCGGACGCCTGCTGCTTGGCCTCGTACTCCTTGACGTTCGAGATTTCGACATGGTCGATGACGTAGCGGTTGAGCGCCCAAGCGGTTCCCGTTCCGACGGCGAGCGCGACGGAGAGCGAACTCGCTGCGACGATGCGCCGCCGCCGCTTGTACTTGCGGGGGTTGGCCGCGCGCTTGGCCGCCTTGGCGGCCTTCCGCCGCTTCCGGCGCGAAAGCCTTTCTGCGGGAAGGTCGTTTGCCGAAAGGTCGCTTGCCGAAAGGGCGCTTGCCGACTGGTCCTCGGCCGGCTCGTCGCCCGCGGGCCGGCCGTCGACGGGATCGCTGCTTGCGGACTGGTCCTTTGCGGGCAGCCTGCATTCGACCGGCGGCCAACTGCCGCTGGGCTGCACGCGTTCGGCGGTCAGCTGGCCGCCGACGGGTTGGTCGCCGGCAAGCCGTTCGCGGGCGTTTGCGAGATGTTTGCTCCCGTTCGCGGGGGGCAGCGGTGTGGAGGCCGCCTTTTTGCGCTCCCGTCCGTTCTCGGTGGCGTTGCTGTTAAAAGACGTTGTCTTGTCGTCCATGCTTCAAGTGTGAAAGCCTGGACCGGAGATTTACTGGAGCTTTTCTGGAAATCTACTGGAGTAAAGTTTTACGAACGTGAAAATTTAGCATCGGTTTGCTTGTTATTGGACTGCGGGAATTCAGGGCATTAGGTCGTTCTTGCGCCTGCCTCGGCGGTTTGACCAAGCCGAAGCGATGATTACCGCAGGCCCGAAGAGGACTCCGGCGATGGGCCAAATAAGCCACGAGACGGCCCAAGCTTTCCAGATGAAGCTCCACAAAAGGTAGATGGAGGTGATGACGGGCCAGAAGACGGCGGCGAAGATGTCGACTCGAGTGCCCGGCTCATCGTCCCGGTTTGCCCACTTCCGCCCGTAGTCCCACCACTGGTCCCTGTTGTCGGACGGTCTGTGCGCTTGGCGTGCCTCCGAGTCGGGGTCGATGAAGCGGGTCTCCGTGAAGCCGGAGGCTGCGGAGCCGGCCCTCGTTGAGCCGGCCGTGAATGAGCCGGCCCTCGGTTCCTCGGCTGGCGGGGCTGCGGCAGAGCCGTCTGCGGCGGAGGCGCGGGGGCGGGCGCCTGAGGGGGCGGCATGCGCGGCGTGGGCGCCCGCGGGGTTGGCGCCTCGCGCTGCGGCGTCGTCGGAACCGCGCGTCGCCGAGCCGGGGGATGTCGCGTCGCGGGCGGCGTCGTCGGCGTGTGCGCTGCTCGCGCGATTGAGTTCGGTTGAAATGCCGAGCACTTCGGCGAGTTCGTCGAGATTGCCGAACTCGGCGATGACCGCCCCGACGGCCTCGTTGTGCGAATTTCCTTGCGCGACCCTGGCAGAGTAGGCGTCCTCCATCATCCCTCGCAGTTCCTCTTTCGCCGCGTCGAGTCGGGGGCTGGAAGCGTAGGGAGAGAACATGGTGTCGAGATAGGCGTAGACGACGTCCATTAGTGACTTCCTTTCACAAATCGATCGACGACGGCTCGTGTGGCTTTCCACTCGGCGATTTTGGAGCGCAGGGATGCTCGCCCTTCGTCGGTCATTCGGTAGTAGGTTCGTGGTTTTCCCGACTCGGAGACGTCGGGAAACGAGGCGACGAGGCCTGTGGCTTCGAGGCGCTTGACCGCGCTGTAAAGCGTGGTCTGCTTGATGGCGTAGGCGCCGCCCGAGATTTCGGTGATGGTCTTGACGAGTTCGTAGGGGTAGGAGGCATGTTCCCGCAGAATCGAAAGGACCATGAGGTCGATGTATCCGCGGATGGCGTCGCCGCCGATCATGGGATTCCTTTCGTCCGGGGTTGTGTGCAGGTATGTCAGGTACTGATGCTGGGACGCGATCAAACCTGAAGTCGCTGGCTTTTGAGGCTCGACCAGCCCTGCTTCCATGAGGCTCGATCGACCATGCTTCTATAAGCGTAGTACGTCAGACGTAGTATCGCAAACGTGGTTGTGGGAATTGGTTTCCCGAAGCTTTCGGGGAGGGATGCCGTTTTGGCGGCGGGCTGTTGGGGCGGCGGAGTTGTTGGGGCGGCGAGGCTGTTGGGACGGCGGGTTGGTTCGGAGGGGATTGCTGAGGCAGTGGATTGGCTCGGAGACGGAGAGGTTCGGTGAAGCGGAGCTTTGGGGGCGAGATTTTTGGGGCGGGCGGGAGGGCAGGTGTGGAGCGGAGTGCTTCTTCCCGGCAGATTGCCTTCGGGGCGAGGATTGTCTCTTGGGGGCAGAGGCGTTCGTCGTCGCACGCGCCTAGTTTTTCTCAGGAAAGACCCCGGAGATGCTCGGTACGCGTGTCCAAACGATTCGAGGGTCGCTCATGCGATTCTCCCTTTGTGTCTCGACGGGGATGCCTTGATTGGGAACGTCGGGGGGGGGCGATTGTCCGGGATTGTGCTTCGCGGGCCTTTGCCCTTCGGCGAATGGAAGCGTCGAACCGGTTGATGTGACCCGACTGCTGGCATCAAAGACGTCAGGCTGCTGATTGTTGTATCCGGGCAAGTAAAAATAACCCCTGCACGGGGGAGTTCGTCAATATGCCCGTCCACTACGCGTCGAATGACAAAGGCCTATGATGCGCACATTCACATGGCCGGACGGTACGTGACCGTTCATCTGATGCCCGTTTCTTGGACGTGGACGCCCGGCGACGGCAGTGCTCCGTTTGAGACGGACAATCCTGGCGAATCCTGGCGGCGCGTGGCCGAATGTGACCGTCGCCCACACATACTCGCAGCCCGCCGCGTCAGCGACCGTGACGTCGACCGTCGCCTGGCGAGCCTCGTTTACTGTTGCTGGTGCTACGTATCCCGTTGAAAGAGCGGCTACGTCGACGACGTAGGCATCCCTTTTTCGCCTCGTCGAGGCGGAGTCCGTTCTTGTGAACTGACGAGTGAATACGGTACCGCGCCAGATTTTCACTATTCGGTTCAGACGGTCTAACGGAGATCGGCATTAGGGCGAATGGGAGCTAGCGATGACGGACTCGCCCGCCGTCGTGCCCTGAGGAGGGACCTGTCTGCCTGTCGTGCGCTTTCGGAGAGGCGCAGTCTGTCCTTGCGCCTCCGGGGCAGCAGCCCGTCTGTTCTCGGATCTTGGGACGCGTCAGTGCCGAATCCTCGGCTTTGGAAGCCTCAGAAAACGGTTTGCCGCACAGCGCGAACTGTGCGGCAAACCGGGGGGTTGTTGCGGCAGCGGGCCGTTGAGCTACTTGGCGGGTGCCTCCGCGAGGCTTGCGGCCTTTGCGAAAGCAGACGCTTCTTGCCCGAGGATCACATGCCAGACCCCCGGGACAACCTCGGCGGCGCCCGCAATGCCGGCGGAGTTGAGAACGTCGAGATCGACCAGCGAAGAATCGCGGACTTCGACGCGCAGGCGCGTCGAAGCGACGTTCTCGAGCTTCGCCACGTTGTCGCGGCCGCCGAGACCCGCGAAAAGGGCCTCGACACGACTTTGCTCGATCGCGTCCCCGGCGGGCGAGGCGCCGGCCGCCGCAGCTCCGGCGGATGCGGCGTCGGCCCCGGCAGGGCCCTCCACCGTCGCGGCGTCCGCATCGGCAGAAGCCTTAGCGTGCGCGGCGGCCTTGTCCTCAGGCGTGCGGTAATCGAGGAAAACGACCAGCAGCAAGGACGTGATGAAGGCCGCGAACACGGCGATCGCGTAGAGCGGGATGTTGTCGAAGGCGGGGATCGTCAACAGCGAAGTGAAGACGAAGGCCTTGATGTTCACGCCGCCGCCGATGCCGATGATCAACCCGCCCACAAGGCAGCCGGGCAGCATTCGCGAGTAGATCTTCTTGAACCGCAGATGGATGCCGTAAAGGGACGGCTCGGAGATGCCTCCGAGGAGGCCGGCGGCCAAAGCGCCGGTAGCCGTCTGACGCATCTGTGTGTCGCGGTCGCGGAAAGCGAGGAACAGAACGCCCGCCGTCGCACCGAAGCAGGCGAAGTTCCATGCGCCCATCGGGCCCTGGATGTAGTCGTGGCCCAGCGAGGCGATGTTGGCGAGCATGATCGCATTGATCGGCCAGTGCAGACCGACCGGCACCATGAACGGGTAGGCGAGAGGAACGATGATCGCGAAAATGAACGGTGAGAAGTCATTGATCGCGCCGAGCGAGTTGCCGATCCAGCCGCCGACGTAGATTCCAGCGGGCCCAATGAGGAAGGCCGTCAGCGGGATCATGATGACGAAGGCCAAGAAAGGCACGAACACCAGCTGCACGTTCTCGGGAACGATCCTCTTGAGCAGCTTGTACAAAAGCCCCAGGACCACGGCCATGAACAGCGGCGGGAACACCTGCGAGCCGTAGCTCGGAACCGTCAGCGGCAAGCCGAAGACTTCCACGATAGGAATCTTGTTCCCTCCCGCGAGCTTGATGGTCTGCGTGGGATGCTCGCCCAAAGACGTGAAGCCCGGAAGCATGACGAAGGCCATGACCGCGAAGCCGACCCACGGATCGGCGCCCGCCTTCTTCGAAGCGTTGTACGCCACCATCAGGGGCAGGAAGGTGAACACCGACTGCCACATGAGGTTGACGAACGTCCACGAGGGCGAAAGGGTCACCTTCGGGTCGGACCAATTCCCGACGACCTTGAGCGTCGCCATGATCGACATGAAGGTGATGATGAGCGAAGCGCCGAGCAGCGCGCCGAGCACGGGGCGGAACGAATCCGACAGGAACTCGAAAAACGTGTCGAGCCACGCGGACTTGCCCCGGGGCCCGCCGGATCGGGCCGCGGCCTTGATTTCGGCGTCGGTCGGCTGGCGGTTGCCCTGCATCTCGGGCAGGGCGTTGATGGCGTTGTACACCGTCTGCACGGCGCCGCCGATGATGATCTGATAACGTTCCCCGGACTGGGGGACGGAACCCATGACGCCGTCGATCGCATCGATCACGTTGCCGTCGACTTTCGAAGCGTCGACCAGCTGGAAACGCAGGCGAGTAGCGCAATGGGTGAGGCTGGAGATATTTTCAGGGCCGCCGACGGCGGCGACGATCTCGGAAGCGGTACTCATGGTTACCTCCTCATACCTCGTCGAGAGGGACGAGGGCGCGGACTTCTTCGGGGGTCGCGGACGTCAGCGCCGCATCGGCGAGCGACTTGCACTCTCTGTAAGAATACGCCCTGACTTTCGCTTTGATCGAAGGGATGGCCGGGATCGAGCAGCTCAGCTCGTCCACGCCCAAGCCTACGAGGATCGGAACCGCCTGCGGGTCTGAGGCGACGCCGCCGCACACCCCGATCCACTTGCCCTTCTCGTGCAGGGCCTCGGCCGCCTGGCCGATGAGAGCCAAAATCGAGGGGTCGCATGCGTCCACCTGCGCGGCGACTTTGGCGTTTCCCCGGTCCATGGCCAGGGTGTAGCTCGTCAGGTCGTTCGAGCCGACGCTGAAGAAGTCAAGGCCCTCCTCTGCGGCGAACTGCTTGGCCATCACGCCGACGGAAGGAACCTCCATCATGATGCCCAGACTCACCTTGCCCCGGTACCCGAGGTCCTCGGCCTCTTCGTCCCACATCGCCTTCGCGCGGCGCCAGTCGCTGATCGTAGCGACCATCGGGAACATGACGTGGAGCTTGGCCCCTTCATCCGCGGCCCGAAGGATCGCGCGGATCTGCGGGCGCAGAGTGTCGGGGCGGTCCAAGCCCACCCGCACTCCGCGCAGGCCGAGGAACGGGTTGTCCTCCTCTCCGAGGGGGAGGTACGCGAGCGGCTTGTCTCCGCCGACGTCGAGCGTGCGAATGACGAGCGGCTGACCGGGCGCCAAAGCGCGCGCGCAATCGGCGTAGATCGCGACCTGCTCGTCCTCGCTGGGGGCGTCGGCGCGTCCAAGGAAGATGAATTCGCTGCGCAGAAGGCCGACGCCTTCGGCGCCCTTCGTCTGAGACTCTTTTGCGTCGTCGACCCCGCCGATGTTGGCGACCACCTGGACCCGTCGTCCGTCGGAGGTGACTGCGGGCTCGTCCTTCTTCGCGTATTCGGCGGCCTTGCGGGCCTCGATGCGCTTCTGGCGCTCGCGAACCGCGGAAAGGTCGGCCTCGGAAAGATTCGTCCGCAGCTCGCCGGAGGCCCCGTCGAGAACTGCCCGAGTGCCGTCTTCAAGGTTGAGTACGGCGTCTTCAATTCCGGCGATCGCGGGAATGTCGAGCGAGCGCGCGATGATCGCGACGTGGGAGGAGGCACCGCCGGTGACGGTCGCAAATCCGACGACCTTCGAACGGTCGAGCTGAGCAGTGTCCGAAGGCGTCAGCTCCTCGGCCACGAGGATCGTGTTTTCGGGAAGCTCCGGGCGTTCGAGCTTTTGCCCGGTGATCTCCTGGAGCACGCGGACGCCGGCGTCGCGCACGTCCGTGGCGCGCCCGGCAAGCACCTCGTTGCCCAGCGACTCGAGCTGGTCGGCGAACGTCGTGTAGGCGTTGCGCCAGGCGAAAGCGGCGCTTTTTCCTTCGTTTACTGCGACATTCGCCAGATGGAGAAGCTCCGGATCCTGCAGCAGCTCTTCGTGCGCGGAGAAGATGGCGGCGCGTTCCTCGTCGCCTTGCTTGCGCAAACCGTCGGCCAGCTCCCCCAAAGACCACAGCGCGCGGTTGAGCCCGTCGCGCAGGGTGCGCCGCTCGTCGGCCGGGTTGAGCCCCGCCTCAACGATGGCGAACTCCTGCGTGCGCAGCTGGACGAGCGCGCCAACGGCCAGGCCCGGCGAAGCGGGAATGCCGAGGTAGACGTCGGGGTCCTCCGAGCGGCGGGCCGGCGGCTCTTGCGCGGGGGCGGCTTGCGCGGGTGCGGCCTGTGCCGAGCCCGGCGAGCCCGCGGGCACGGGCTCTTCCCCGAGGCCGCCGTTGATCGCCTCAATGACTTCGGCGAGTGCGCGCTCGGCGTCGGGCCCTGTGGCGCTGACTTCGACCTCCTGGCCGTGGGCGAGGCCCAGGCCCATGATGGCGACGATCGATTTCGCGTTGGCGGTGTTTCCCTGGGAAGCCAGCTTAATGTCGCTCTCGAAGCTCTTGGCCAGGGCGACGAGGGTTGCGGCGGGCCGCGCGTGCAAGCCCGTCGGGTTGGGGATGACAACCGTGCCGACGAAGGCCTCGCCCCCGCCGCCGGCCGATGCGCGGGCCTTCGGTGCGGCGAGTTCGATGGTGGCGGCCAAGGACCGTCCGCCGACAACCATTCCGGTCTCGGGCCGGATCGAGGCAATCGCGTCCATATTGGCGACGACCACTTGGGTGAGAAGGCTTTTCGCCTCGCGGGCAACCCGGTCGACGTCGAAGGTTATGAGCTTGTCGCCGGCGGCGACCTTGTCGCCCCTGGCGACGTGGGGCGTGAACCCGCGTCCTTCCAGGCTGACGGTTTCAAGGCCGATGTGGATGAGGATCTCGATCCCCTCCGGCGTGCGTATCGTGAGGGCGTGATGGGCGTTTTGGAGATCGGCGATCTCTCCCGAAACCGGAGCGAAAACCGTGCCGTCGAAAGGGTCGATGGAGAATCCATCGCCGACCATCTTCTGGGCGAAGACGGGATCGGGAACGCTTTCGATCGGCACCATAACGCCGGTCAACGGGGCAAGGACTTGGACATGGGCCGTCTTTGGACTCATGGAGGAAGTCCCTCCTTTCAGGGCTCTGCCGCGAGGCTACTTGACGCGAAGTCTATGCGAATGCGAGCGATTTAACGAGGGTTTTCCACGAAATGTACGTGGTTCCACACTTGAGTATACGGAGTCCGACGAATTGGTGGGCAGAACGTATGCCATGATCGGGCTATGCGTTGGAATCCGCTCGTTCCCGAGTTGTCCGTCGGCGACATCTTCGTGAGTCTCGACTTTTACGTCAAAGGAGTCGGTTTCCGGATTCTCTTTTCCAGGGAGGATCCCTTGTTCGCATGCCTCGAACTCAACGGCGCCCAACTCATGCTCGAAGAAGACCATTCGGAGGCTTGGTTCGCCGGCCGCGTCCGTGCGCCGAGGGGGCGGGGGATGGGCCTCCAAATCGAAATTTCCGACGTCGGCGCCGCACGTTCGAGGCTGGCCGCACTGGGCGTCCGGCCGTTTCGGGATCTGCGGCAGATTTGGTATGAAACGGGTACCCAAGGCGCCGGTTTGGAAGGGCAGAAGGAGTTCGTCGTCCAAGACCCCGACGGATACCTGATTCGGCTGGTCGAGGTGCTTTAGGCGCCTGGCCAGCAACTATTCTGCCGGACGATCTTAAATCCGAGGGGCTCAACGCATTCCGCGGCGGCGTGGCCACAGAAGGACCTTGCCCGGCAAGCGCCAATCTCGCAGCCTCAGCGTGCCTGCGCGGCGGATCCAGGGCTGCGGAGGATCTTCATCAGCGGCACATTGACGAAAAGTCTGTCTCTGCCGACTCTTCTGTCGTCCAGCACGCCCGCGGCGACCAGCTCTTCCAGACGTTTGGTCGCCGTTGGGCGCGTGACGTTGCAGGCGTTTTCGACGTCGGCGATTCGGCAGTATGGCCGTTCGAGGAGCAGGTCCAGAAGGTCGGCGTTCGAACTTCCCCGATTCGAGCGCATTTGCTCGCGAATCGTGCGGCGAAGCCCTTGGATTCTGTCGATGGTTGCGAGCGTCTCCTCGGAGGTCGAATGCACGGCGCTCAGCATGAAGGAAAGCCACTCATGCCAGGCGCCGTCTCGCGTCACGGCCAGGAGGCGGTCGTAGTACTCGTTTTTGTTTTCGATGATGTAAAGGGAAAGGTAGAGAACCGGTTCGCTCAAAAGCCTCCTTTCGATGAGCATGAGGATGTTGAGGATCCTTCCCGTGCGCCCGTTGCTGTCCGTGAAAGGGTGGATTGCCTCAAACTGGTAATGTGCAACCGCCATTGCGACCAATGGGTCGAGTTCGTCTCCGATGTGGACGATCTTCTCCCAATCCCCGAGCTTGCGGGCGATGAGCTCTTTGCCTTCGGGGGGCGTGTACCGGGCTTCCAAGGTCGTGGGGTTTCCGATGAAAGTGCGGGGCAGGGACCTCAGCTCCATGTTGTAGCCGCTTATGTGGGAGCTTACTTCGAGGGCGATATTCGTGTTGAGGGGACGACGGCGAACCTCCTTGAGCCCAGCGAACAGAGCCTCCCGGTAGCGCAAAGTCTCCTTTACCGCTGGGTCCGGTGCGGCGCTCCTGAGGTTTTCGTCTCGGAAGAGGTCGTCGGTTGTGGTCACGATGTTTTCGATTTCCGAGCTTGCCTGCGCTTCGAGGAGCGAGAGAGGAGAGATGAGGATCTCTGGGCTGGGAATCTGTTTGACTGCCTGATCCAGTCCGGCGAGCGCCGCCCGCGCGTTCGCCGCCGCCCGAAGAATCGAGCGAGTCTCCAGTTCGTCAATGGGAGGGAAAGGGAGATCGTTGTAAGGAAGATCGGGTTTCCACATGGAAAAATTCTAGACACGGAATTCTTGACGTGTAAAAGAATCGCCAAATTTTTTACACGTTTTTGGGATGTGTAAAAATTCTTTACATGTGCCAACAAGAACTCGGCACGCCCCGAAAGGCCGAGACGCGTGTTGGAAGTGCCAAAACGTGCCGAAAAAGCCGGGGCGTCGTAGGCGTCTCTAGTCCGTCGCTCGGCCGAGGATTGCCGGGGCGACGGATTTGAGCCCCTGCTTTAGAGGGACCAAGAATTCGCGCACTAGGAGTCGTGCGGTGCGAGAAGAACAAGGGTCTGCGCGCGTAGAAGCGCGAAAGTTCGTATGCGGGAAGCGCACGCGTAAGTTTGTACGTGTTGAAGCGCGTGAGATCGCACATGGGAGAAGCTAAAGGGAGGCGGGGAGGGACGTACGCATGTCCTGGATTCGAGGCAGTGGCTCCGACCGGCGTCGATCCGGTGACCTTTCGATTTTCAGTCGAACGCTCTACCAACTGAGCTACAGAGCCTCGGGATGGGATCGGTCCGGTCTCACCAGACCGGACCGACCTTCCGCGACCTCGACGGGACTTGAACCCGCGACCTCCGCCGTGACAGGGCGGCGCGCTAACCAACTGCGCTACGGGGCCAATGAAGATTCATTGACCTTCTCGCACCCCCAACCGGATTCGAACCGGTGTTAGCGCCGTGAAAGGGCGCCGTCCTAGGCCACTAGACGATAGGGGCGGACCGATTGTCTGTTTGTCCGTTCCTCACCGTTGCCGGCTGGTGGAACTCGATTAGCTTAGAGGAAAGGGGAGGGTCATTGCAAAACCGGATAAGCTGTGGCTTTGCTCACCGACCCAAGGCTCCCGGAGCGCATGTTGTTCCGAGGTGCGCTTGCGGCCCTCGAGGGGCCTGCGCAGCTGGAAGGCAAAGCCGCCGCTCGGCGTTTGCCGGGCCGATGCTCCTGTGGCTGGGGCGGCTGACCTGACGGTCAAGAGGCGCTGCAGGTGCGCCCGGGCGGCGGAGGATGCGTTCGGGCGGTTCGCGACGCCGCGAAGGCGCGGGTGTGAAATGGCGCGGGCGCCCGGCTTGCGACGCCGGGTACGCATGGTCCGTCAGGCTGCAATCGCATGGTCCGTCAGGCCGCAGGCGTGTGCTGCCCTGCGAGGCCGAAAGCGCACGCACCGCGAAACTCCGAACGCATAACCTTGGCCATATTCCGCGGGAATATGGCGTACTTTCAGACGGCATCGCTTAGCCTTGAGGGCATGGGAGTATTCTTGGCAAACGGTTACGAAGTTGTTTCCGCGGCGGCGTCGATGGGTTCTGCTACGACGTCGGCGCATTCGGCTGCGATCGCGCAGCAGCTCACGCTGGCACACGTCCCCGCGTTCGCGCCTGCAGCGGCTGTGCACGCGGAGCCTCCGGCGAAGGAGACGGCGGGTTCTGTTGCGGTGGACGCGCTGACGATTCTGTTGGGCATAGGCACCGGATTCTTTGTGGGCATGCTGGTTTCGATCGGCATCCAGATGTTTATGCGCTTCATCATGCGGCGCCACGTTTTTCTCAGGCAGGCTTCGCATCCTGTCGTCAGGCCCATGGGCGTCTCCTTCGCCGTCGTCGGGGCGTGGGTCGGATTCTCCGTCGCGCTGCCGATGGCCACAAACGGCGGGGACGTCGGCTGGAACATGTGGGCCGACCACGCGTTCCTCATCGCAACGATCGCGGCTTTGACCTGGTTCGTCTCGTCGGTTGCGACGGGCGTGCAAGACCTTATCCTCAACCGCGTGAGGGCGAGCGGGCAGTCGCGTTACTGGAAGGTGCAGACGCAGGTCCGCGTACTCAACAGGGTGGTCGGAATCTCGATCTGGATCTTGGGCGCCGCCGCCATCCTCATGACCTTCCCGCTGGCAAGGGCGTTCGGCACCTCGGTCTTTGCCTCGGCCGGAGTCATCTCCGTCGTCGCCGGCCTTGCGGCGCAGTCGACCTTGGGCAACCTGTTCGCGGGCCTGCAACTGGCCTTCTCCGACTCGATCCGCATGGGCGACATCGTCATATGGAACAACGACCAGTACGCGAAGGTCGAGGACATCACCCTCAGCTACGTCGTCCTCAAAGTCTGGGACGGGCGCAGGCTCATCGTGCCGTCCAAGGAACTGACCACCAAGACCTTCGAGAACTGGACGCGACGGGCGCCCGAAATGCTCGGATACGTCGACCTGCTGCTTGACTGGAGCGTTCCGATTCCAGCTCTGCGCGCCGAGCTCGACAGGATTCTCAAGGAGACCACGCTGTGGGACGGCAACACCGGAATCATCCAGGTTCGCGCCGCCGAGAGCACGTCGATTCAAGTCTCGGCGCTTGTTTCCGCCGCGACGCCTTCGAACCTCATCGATCTCAAGTTCTTCGTGCGCGAGCGGCTCGTTCGCTGGATACAGGCGAACGCGCCCGACGCGGTCCCTCACGGGCGCAGTTTCGTCAACCCGCCAGATCCGCTGCTCGAGGAAATTCCGGCGGCGGACGCCCTTCTTCCCGCGGGCAGGCCCGACGCTCCGAACTCCGGCAGGCCCGACGTCGTCAGAGTCTCCGACGGCAAGGACCAGAGCCGCCCGACGTTCCGTTCGGCCAGCCCCCAGGGCGGCCCGTCCGGTCCGCACGGCAAACGGCGCCACGGCGACCGCGGCCCGACGGGCACCAGGGTGTTCCCCGCGTCCCCGCCGGTGGTGCGCGTTCCTCTCGCCGACCGCGAACCGACCCCCCAGACGGCGTCCTCGCCGCTGACGGAAACCGGGTACGAAGCCTCGATCTTCACCGGATCCGCAGGGGCGGAGAAGCGCGGCAAGGACTTCGCCGGGCCCGGCGAAGACGCCATGCGCGAGCGGGAGGAAGCCGCCCGCAAGAAGGAAGGGACGCAGGGCCCCGCGGAAGGCGACGTCGACGGTGAAGGGGCGCAGGAAGGCGGCGAAGGCCCCGCCACGGAGATTCGCGCGGGCGCCAAGAGCGAGGCCGGCGCCAAAGCATAGGCGGCTGCAGTCCCGCGCCCGAGGTGTTGCGGGGCGGCTTCTTCGCAGCGCCTCGCCCTTCGCGCATGAGCGCCGTAACGTGCGCCCGCGGCCGCTGGGGCGATGCTGGAACGAAGGAAGAAAACAACTTGGCCGCAACGCGAGTCCGGGGTCACTGGCGCGCGGCTAGGCCGCTGGCGCGCGGCTGCGCTCGGTGGCCAGCCGTGCCCATTCTGCTCAGAGTGAGAGCGATGGACACGTCACGCGACGAAAGTCAGCATAGTGGTATGACGAAACCTCTTGTGCCGCAAACGGACGAGGAATGGCGCGCAGTTCTCGCTCCCGCCGAATATCACGTGCTGCGCGAGGCCGGAACGGAAGCTCCCTTCAGCGGCGAGCTTCTGGGCGAAGGGCGCGAAGGCGTCTACCGCTGCCGCGGGTGCGGGGCCGAGCTTTTCCGCTCCGAGACGAAGTTCGATTCGGGCTGCGGCTGGCCGAGCTTCTACGATCCTTCGTCGATGGATTCCGTGGTCACCGACGTCGACTACAAGCTGGGCTATCCTCGTACTGAGGTTCGCTGCGCCTCTTGCGACTCGCATCTCGGCCACGTGTTCCCGGATGCGCCGCAGACCCCGACAGGGCAGCGCTACTGCATGAACTCGGTCAGCCTGTCCTTCGAGCCCGCGGAGTGATCCCCATGCGCCTTGTGAGCTTCAACGTCCAGAGCGGGCGGGCCAACCAATCCTGGGGCGGCGCCGCACTGGGCGACGACGCCATGAACGACGAGGCGGTTCGCGAGGCAGCTGCGGAAATCGCGCAGCTCAAACCCGATGTGCTGGCTCTGCAAGAGGTCAGAGAGGATCGAGGCCGATCGATCCTCTCGGCGTTCGCCGAGAGCGCGGGAATGGAGCATCGGCGCTTCGCGGCGTGCCGCCGGGCGCCGAGCAACTTCATCGCTAGGATGTTTCGGCGCTCGCGGCGCGGATACGGGATCGCCTTCGCCACGACGTACCCCATCGATTACATCAGGGCTCTCAGGCTGCCTTCGTGGAGGAATCCGATGCGCAGGGCGTCCGACCGGCGCCTCGGCTGGCGTTTCCGCCTCGAGGAGCAGAGGATGGCGATAGTCGCCGTGCTCCTGACCCCGAAGCCCGTCGTCGTCGGCGCCACGCACTTGACCACGAAACAGCCGGACAATCGCAAGCAGCTGCGCCGCCTCGAAGACTTTATGGCGAGGGTCGCCCGACGCCGCGGCATCCCCGACGCTCCCCGAATCGTCCTCGGCGACCTCAACACGCACCTCGAAGACATTCAGAAGCAGACCGAGTACGAGGTCCTCGCACAGGCGCTGACCTATCCCGACGACGAGCCCAGCTCTCAGATCGACCACATCCTCGGGGTAGGCTTCCGGGCGGCGGGAGAAGCGACGACGCGGCGCCTGGCCGTTTCGGATCATCGCATGCTCGCCGTCGATGTCGATTGACAGGCTCTCGGGGCGTCACGTCGATTGACGGCTCTAGGGTTTCCGGCGTCGTCCCCGCAATCGATCCGACGCCTCCGCCGACGAAATGCGAGGCTTGGCCTAGCAAAACGCGGGGACAAAAGTCCCCGACAATCGCCGGTTGTGAGGCAACACACATGACGTGTTTTTAGTCGATTTTTCCGGGATTTGGCCGAATTCGGCGCGATCTGGGGGAAGGGGCGCTGTCCTGTATGTGAGACGGGTGGGGAAGTGGTCGGATGGCCGTTGATAGGCTGACGCCGCCGCACGATTGTCAGATCCATTACTCTCGCTGAGGAGTCGATCCTCCGACCGTGCAGAAGGCGTTCATTGTGGACACCTATGATGATGTCCCTCCGATTGCAACAGAGGAATCGATATGGAACCCGATACAGTCCTTGAGGTTGAGCGGATCTTCGAGGAGCCGCGCAACGTTTTGTTCAGGGCTTTCACCGAGCCGAAGGTGCTCGCGCAATGGTTCGCGCCCGACGGATGGCACGTTGTGCCCGAGTCGGTCGAGCTTGATCCGCGACTCGGTGGTCGCCTCCGTCATACGAAAGTCCGTGACGACGACCCCGCAAGGACGTGGGTTATCGACGGCATATACACCGAGGTCTTCTACCCCGATGTCCTTGTGAGCCAGCAGAGGATCACCGGAATTGAGGGGATCGATCCCTCCAGGCCCGTTGAGCTGCGGGTCGAGTTTTCGAGGCAGGGCCAAGGCAAGACCCTCCTGAGGGTCGTCCAGGGCCCCTATGAGTCCCAGGCCGCGGTCGACTACGCCAAGGTTTGGGAGTCCATTCTCGACAGGCTTCAGGCATACATCGACGGCGCAGGCGCCGCCTCATAGAACGGAATTCCATGACGCAGAAAAATACCACGGTCATTCGGCACAAGCCGATGATGAGCATGAGGCAGATTCTCCTCATGAATCTCGGCTTCTTCGGCATTCAGTATTCCTTCGGAATGCAGCAAACCGCGATCAACCCGATTTACAAGATGCTGGGCGCCGACGAGTCGGAGCTGCCGATCCTCAATATGGCCGGCCCCATCACGGGCCTTCTCATTCAGCCGCTTATCGGCGCCATGTCGGACAGGACGTGGAGCGAGAAATGGGGGAGGCGAAAGCCGTTCTTCGTCGTCGGCGCCATCGGCTGCTCCGTATGCCTCTTCCTCTTCCCATTTGTCTCGGCCCTGTGGATGGCCGTCCTGCTTTTGTGGCTGCTGGACGCCTCGAACAACACCGCAATGGAGCCGTACCGCGCCTTCATCGCCGATAGGCTCCCGCCCAGTCAGACTGCCAAGGGCTTCCTCGCCCAGTCCTTCTTCGCGGGCCTGGGAATCACCCTCGCCAATGCCTCGATGTTCCTTTTCGAACATATATGGGACGGGGTGGCCGGCTCGGGCTTGCCTTACTACGTCTTCGGCGCCTTCATGCTGGGGTCGGTGTGCTCCATCGCCACCGTCCTTGTCTCCGTTTTGTCCACGGACGAGATTCCGCCGTCGCCGGAGGAACTTGCGCAGCTTCGCTCAAAGAAGGACCGCGAGCGTTTCGGTGCGCTCAAGGATATTGGCAACGCGATTGTCGAGATGCCGAAGGAGCTGCGCAAGCTGGGGCTCGTGTACCTGTTCCAGTGGTACGCGATGTTCGTCTACTGGCAGTTCATCTCTCTGTCCATCGCCAAATCGGTGTTCAACACAACCGATGCGCAGTCCCAGGCGTATAGGGAAGCGACTACGTGGACCGGTCTTGTGAACGGCTCGTACAACGTCGTCACCTTCATGGTGGCCTTCGGCCTCGTGTCTCTTGCGAAGAAGCACGGCGCCAAGTGGGTCCACACGGCGAGCCTCATATGCGCTCTCGTATCGCTTCTCATCCTTCCGCACGTCACCAACAAGTTCCTCGTTTTCTTGCCGATGATCGGCTTCGGCATCTCGTGGGCGTCGCTTTTGGGCGTGCCGTACATCATGGCGGTCCGCATGGTTCCCTCGAACAGGTACGGCGTGTACATGGGCATCCTCAACATGATGATCGTGCTGCCGCAGCTGCTGGAGACCGTGACCTTCGGATTCGTCTATGACACCTTCTTGGGCAAGGATCCGACGAACGCGATCACCTTCACGGGCGTTCTCATGGGCTTGGCGGCGATCGCCATGACGTGGATCAACGAGCCCCCGACCATCCGAGACATGGACGACGTTTCCGCCCCGCCGAAGGTGGCCGGAGACTTCAAGGAAAGCAAGTGAGCGAAATGACCGAAAACATGCCGAAGTACAGCCGAATCCTTGTGGGAACCGACGGCAGTCCGCTGGCCGGGCCGACCGTTCGGCGGGCCGTCTCCATCGCGGCCTCCAATGAGGCCGACGTCGTGATCGTCTGCGCCTACACGGCCATCAGCGACCGCGATGCGGCGTCGGCTCCCGAGATAGCGGCTACGAAGTACGCGACCATGGGCCAGGTGCCCGGCGTGGCCGCGGCGACCGACGCTCTGGAGCGGGCCGTCGACGTCGCCGAAGGGACGGGAGTCCGCGTCGCCGCCGCGCTCTTAGTCGACGGCGAACCGGCCGAGGCCCTCCTCGAGGCGGCTAAGCAGTACCGAGTCGATGCGCTTGTTCTCGGCGCCATTCGTGATACGTCGATCGTCGGGCGGCTGCTGGGCAACGTGGCCTCCGACGTCGTCCGGCGGGCTCACAGGGACGTGCTCATCGTCCGCCCGCCCGAAGAAGGAGACGAGGAGGCTGCGGCAGAAGCGGCCGGGAAGCCGGCTGCGGAAGCCGCCGGGGAGGTCTGACATGCCTCTCGACGCGGAAACGGAGCGCGACTTCAATCTACGATGGAAGCGCTACGCGCCGCAGATCCGCATCGCTTTGGCCAAGGTGTATCCGGGGCGGGAGACGGAGGTTGAGACCAGGCTGGCCAAGATCATAAAGGACGCGATGGCGGAGCGCCCGGCTGAGCTCCGGGAGCTGGACGAGGAGCGCATCCTGCGCCCCGACTGGCTGCAACAGCCTGAGATGATCGGCTACGTCGCCTACGCGGACCGGTTCGCGGGGAGCCTTCGAGGCATTGCGGAGCACGTCGACTACCTCAAAGGGCTGGGGGTGACTTACCTCCACGTCATGCCGTTCCTCAAGCCGCGGGAAGGAGCGAACGACGGCGGGTACGCGGTCCAGGACTACCGCCAAGTCAGACCCGATCTGGGGACGATGGACGACCTGGAAGCCCTCACGGCCACCCTGAGGGAGAACGGGATCTCCCTCGAGATGGACCTCGTTCTCAACCACGTCGCCAAGGAACACGAATGGGCGGAAAAGGCCAGGGAGGGGGATCCGAAGTATCGGGACTACTTCCTCCTGTTCCCCGATCGGAAGATGCCCGACGAGTTCGAGAAGACGCTCCCGGAGATCTTCCCGGATTTTGCCCCCGGCAACTTCACCTGGAACGACGCGGCGAACGCGTGGGTGTGGACCACCTTCAACGAGTACCAGTGGGACCTCAACTGGGCCAACCCCGAGGTGCTCTACGAGTTCGTCGAGCTCATCTGCTGGCTGGCGAACAAGGGAGTGGACGTCTTCCGCCTGGACGCGATCGCGTTCATCTGGAAGAGGCTCGGAACCAACTGTCAAAATCAGCCGGAAGTCCACGATGTGACGCAGGTGCTTCGAGGGTGCCTGCGTGTGGCCGCCCCGGCCGTGGCGTTCAAGGCCGAGGCCATCGTCGCGCCCGAGGATCTCATGCCCTACCTCGGCGTGCGTCAGCACCACGGTTTGGTCTCGGACATGGCTTATCACAATGAGCTCATGGTCCAGCTGTGGAACTCGATTGCCACGGGCGGGGCGGAGATGGCCCAGGTGGCCCTCTCCGAGATGCCGAACAAGCCGACGACGGCGACGTGGGCCACCTACGTCAGGTGCCACGACGACATCGGGTGGGCGATCTCCGACCACGACGCCGAGATGGTCGGCGTGACGGGATTCGGCCACCGTGCCTACCTCTCGGACTTCTATTCCGGGCGATATCCGGGATCCTTCTCCCGGGGGCTGGTGTTCCAAGAAAACCCGGTGACGGGCGATCGCCGTATCTCGGGTTCGTGCGCGAGCCTGGCCGGGCTGGAGAAAGCCGTCGAGGAGAACGACGCCGAGGCGATCGACCTGGCAGTCAAACGGATCGCGCTGATGTACGCCGCGGTGTGCGGATACGGCGGCGTTCCTCTGCTGTATATGGGCGACGAACTGGGCCTGTTCAACGACATGTCCTACGTCGATGACCCAGCGCACGCCGAAGACAACAGGTGGGCGCACCGGCCGTTCATGGATTGGGATCTCGCCAAGCGAGTGGAAACCGACGTCGAGAGCCCGGCAGGGCGCGTCAACGCCGCGTTGCGCCACATCTTGGCTGTGCGTGCGGCCACCACTCAGCTGCACGCCTCGGTTCCCTCGATCCCGGTGGAGAGCCCGGAGCATCGCCTCCTGGTCCTCGAAAGGGACCACCCCTTGGGGACGATGGTTCAGGTCTACAACTTCACAGGCGAGACTGTGGCGCTGCGCCACGACGTCCTCGCCCGGCGGCTGGGCTTCGACGCCCGAGAGCTCCTGGGCGGGTATTCCTGGGATCTGCGGCTTCCGCGCATTGATTTTGCGCCGTACCAGGCCGCTTGGTTCGTCTCGGCGGAGATCGCGGATCTGTAGGCCGGTTCTCCGCCGGCGGGCGAAGGTTGCTGAAATGCGGCGGGCCAACGCGGCGGGCGAACGCCGCCGAGGTGCAGAGGCGCGGCAGGAATGCGGCCTGATGCGGGAGCGCCCCGGCCTCCAAATGGCGTCGGTGTGACGCGATAGCCTGGTGTCGTGGTGGACTCAACCACCGAACAAGAATAAACTAGAACTATTCAAGTTTGAGAAGCGGGCGCGACCCCTGCGCTCGCGGAAAGAGGAGCGAATATGACTAACCAGCAGCTTTCTCCCGTCGTCGAGAAGGCGCTTCAGCAGGCCCTCGTCGATTTGACCGACCTCAGCCTGCTGGGCAAGCAGGCGCACTGGAACATCAAGGGCTCGCGTTTCCGAGCGCTGCACCTGCAGCTTGACGAGATCGTCGACGAAGTCCGTGTGGCTTCCGACGACGTCGCCGAGCGCCTTGCCGCCCTCGGCGGAGTTCCCGACGCCCGCGCCGCGACCGTCGCCGCCGCCTCGGGCCTCAAGCAGTTCGACGCCAGCTATCTCAGCGTGGACGAGGTCTACTCGCAGTTCGAGGAACTGCTCATGACGGTTTCCGACCGAATCAAGGCCACTTTGGACCCGGTCGACGACGTCGACCACCTGAGCAACGATATGCTCATCGGCATCGCCACGGGGCTGGAGAAGCAGGCCTGGATGCTGAGGTCGGCCGCCGCCAACGGCTGAACTGCCGTGGGGCGGACGGGCTGACACGCTGCGATCGGCGAGGCAGTCCGCGACGGCGCAAAGTCCGCTAGGACGCAGAGACCGGGGCGCACAATCGCACTGTTTGCGCTCTTTCGTTCGGCGAGGCGTCGGTTCTCGCCGGAGGATCCGCAAGGCCGGGGGCACGTCGCCCCCGGCCTTTCAATGTGTGCGTTTAACGTGCGTTTCGGTTTGGCGTGTGCCCGCGTGTACCGTGCGTTTCAGTTTGGTGCGCGCACTCGTTTAACGTGATCGCGCCTCAACGCCGGTCAGTGAGCTTTTGCCATGAATTCTTCGCGGGTGGCATACGAGGTTTGGGTTCCCAGCCTCGTCACGGAGTCGGCCGCGTAACGGCACGCGGCGGTCAGGGCCGATTCGACGTCGCCGGGGGCCTCCAGATCGCGGTCGAAGATTGCCGAACCCCCGCTGAGATCGTCGCCGGTGACGAGGCAGTGGCTGAAGCAGCCGATGAAAGCGTCGCCGGCGCCCGTGGTGTCGACGGCGGCGACGGGGGCGGCGGGAATGCGTTTCGTCTGCGATTTGTTAATCCACAGGGCTCCGCGCGAGCCCAGCGTGACCACGATGTTGCGGATTCCGGCGTCGAGCAGGCTGCGCGCCGCCTCCTCCGCCTGTTCGGGGTTTTCCACCGGCATGCCGGTCAGCAGCGCCAGCTCCGACTCGTTCGGCATGAAATAGTCGCACCCCTTGATGCGGTCGAGGTCCAGCTCGGGATGCGCTGGGGCGGGGTTGAGGAGAACCGGTATCCCCCGGGCGTTGCCGAATTCGATCGCCGCATAGACCGTTTCGAGCGGAATTTCGAGCTGGAGCACGATGAGCTTGGTTTTGGCGAGATCCTCGGCGGCGTCGGCGACGTCCTCGGGCGAAAGGAGGCCGTTGGCGCCCTTGACGATGAGGATCGAGTTGCGCCCTTCGGGGTCCACGAAGATCGGCGCGACGCCGGAGGACGCTTCGGTTCTCAGCACGTGCGCGGTGTCCACGCCGTTTGCGGCGAAGTTCGCGACGGTGTTCTCCGCGAACACGTCGTTGCCGACTCTGGTGAGCATGAGCACGCGCGAACCGAGCCGTGCGGCCGCGATCGCCTGGTTTGCGCCTTTCCCTCCGCATCCCATCTGGAACTTCGGCGCTTCGAGGGTCTCGCCCTCGCGAGGCATTCGGTTGATGTAGGTGATGAGATCGACGTTGTTCGAGCCGATGACCGCGATGTCCATGTTTCTCCTGTCGTTTAGACGCTGCAGCGCTTGAGTGCGTTTAGGCGCGACGGCGCTAGTGTGCCGGCGGCCTGCCGCGTCGCTTGCATTGGGGAATCGCTGCAGACCCGATAGCCGTCGCGCAGCCGCGATCTCGGACGCGGCCTCGTTGGAGGAGCGCCGTCGTCGCCGCTTTCGACAAAAGTCTAGCCGAACGGGCCTTAGAGAAGCTTCCCAACCCGAAGGTCAGTAGTAGCGCCATTGCCGCATGTCGGACTCGTAGGCGTCGATGATCCGCGGCTCGAGCAGAGTCGAAACTTCGGTGTGCGGTACTTTCGGCGGCTGCGTGCGGATCATGAAGGCAAGCAGTTCCTTGTTCTGATAGGACGTGCCCGGAGCCAGCGGCTGCTTGAGGAGCGCGCTCGGATTCTTCGTCGAGAGGACGAATCCCCATTCGCCGAAAGAGGGGATGTTGTGCGAGAAGGGGAAGACGGCGTATCCGGATTGGCCCGCGCGGACCGTGTTGGCCACGATGTGGAATGCGTGCGGGCTGAAAAAGGACGACGTCGCCTGGGTGACCATGACCCCCTTTGGACTCAGCCTTTCGGAGACGTTTCGGTAAAACTGCTTCGAGTAAAGCTTGGCCATTCGCTCGTTCGAGGGGTCGACGAGGTCGATGAGAATGGCGTCGTACGTGCCTTTCGCGTCGTCGACGAAGCGAAAGGCGTCGGCGTTGACCACCTTGACGCGCGGATCGCTCAGCGACCCTTTGTTGACTTCCTTGAGCAGACGATTGTTTCTCGCAAGATCCGTCACTTTCGCGTCGATGTCGACGACGGTCACCCGCCTGACACCGGGGTATTTGAGAAGCTCGCGAGCCAAAAGCCCGTCGCCCCCGCCGAGCACGAGGACGTTGCGCGGGTCCTTGACGGATGTCAGGGCGCTGGCTGCCAAGGTCTCGTGGTAGCGGACCTCGTCGAGGCTGGAAAACTGCAGCTGGCGATTGAGGTAGAGGCGCAGGTCCTCGCCGTATTTCGTGACGACGATTTTCTGGTAGGGAGACTGTTCGTAAACGAGGACGGGGTCGCGGTAGGCCTCGGCGTCGATCGCCTTCTCGAAGTAGCTTGCGCCGGCGAACATCCCCAGAAGCGCGACGGCGACGGCGATGCTCGAGGCGAGAAGCCTCTTTGAGCTCTTCAGCCTGAAGAGGATGGCGACGGCGACGGCGATGTTGAGGGCGGCCACGAGGTAAGCGCTGCGCATGAGCCCCAGCTGGGGAAGCAAAAGCAGGGGAAAGACGAGCGAAGCCACAAGAGCACCGAAGTAGTCGATGGCCAGCACCTTGCTCAGCAGCTCAACCGACGACTTTCGGCCGAAGGCGGCGAACATCTTCACCAACAGGGGGATTTCCAGGCCGATGAGGACGCCGATCACCAGGCTTATGGCGGAAAAGGCGGCCCAGTGCAGCTTGGTGAACGTGAAAGCCAGGTGGAGGATGAGGACCGAATTTCCGCCGATGAAACCCAGGGCGATCTCGTTGACCGCGAAACTGGTGGAGGGCCGCCAGCGGATGTATTTGACCAGCAGCGAGCCGATGCCCATCCCGAAGAGGGTGATGCCCGTCGCGAGGCTGAAGCTGGTGATCGAGTCGCCGATGAGGTACGACGCCGTCGTCCCGAGGATCAGCTCGTATACCAAACCGCCTATGGCGACGAGCAACGCGGCCGCGAAGAGGGTGGTGTTCTCCGCGCGGGACGTCTTCGAGTTGGGCATCAGCTGCTGATCGTCCCCGCGATGATGATCGCAGTGGCTATGGCCAGCCCCGCGATCGCCACTCCCATTCCCACGTTGTCGTCCTTGACGAGCTCCTTGCGAATGTCGAGTTTGAACAGGAAATTCGTGACGACCGCGAAGAGAATGAGCAGCGCGAAGCCGAGAACGGCGTAGAGGATCGTGCTCAGTATCGAGGCCCAGCCGAATCCGAGGGTATCGACGTCGTGCACCACGGCGTCTGCGAGGATCGTGGATGAGAACATGGTTTTCCTTTCGTGTGCGATAGGCTGCGGGTGCGTAAAAGAGGCTGCAGACGGATGTTGAGGATCGGGTGTGAAAAGAGGCCGGCGAATTATTTCCCTATGCCGCCTCCGCCCCCGCCGTAGACGCTGCGCGGGCGGTATCCGCCGCCGTCGTTGCCGTACCTGGGCCTGTAGACGGGGCGGTATCCGCCGCCGTTGCTGTACCTGGGCCTGTAGACAGGACGATGATAGGGATAGTAGCCGCCGTCTGGGTCGTAGGTGTTCTCGGTGCCGGTCCCGGGGTTGTCGTAAGTGCCTTCAGTTTCGTCCTCGGTCGCCTTCGATGCGATGAAGCTGACGATGACGACGACGGCTATGACCGCGAGGATCATAGCGACGACGCCAAGCATGCCAGGGTACTTGCCCGAGCGCGGCAGGAGCCTCTTGCCGAAAAGGAGAGTTTGGCTCTCCTCGCTCAGGATGGTTTTCGTGTAGCAGGCAAGCTCGGCGCCGTTGTACGTTTCAATGTTCAGTTGCCTCATGACGCCGTCGTCGTCGTGGTATCTGAGCACCGCGTAAGCGATCTTGTCACCCGCGTGGGCGTCGTAGCGCGTCGTCCCTTCCGAAGCGGTGATTTCGCCGACGGCCGCCTCTTCGACCTTCGCCCGAACGCTGGAACCGTCGGGGAGAGTGATGCGAATCCGCTCGCCGACGGTGAGCGTCTCGGGATTGGGGAGCTCCTCGGGCATGCCGATGGGCTCGTAAAGGGAGACCTCGCGATTGTAGTGGTCGCATTCGAGCCAGACGTTGCCCTTGTTGAAAGAGATCAGTTCCCACTCTTCCCAGTCGTAGTAGCGATTGTCCTCGCGATCCCACGTTCTCAGACTCAGGTTTCCTCTTACCGTGTAAGTGCCCTGTGAACCAGTCAGTTTCTCATTGAGGCTCAGCCGCACTCTTTTCTTCGACATTAGACATCCACCGTTTTCCTAGTGACTTTCATTGCGTGAAACGCCGTCCGAATCGCTTCTTCTATTCGTTCGACGTTCTGCTCGTCCACAGGTTTGCATGTGGTGAGGGTGATGTAGCCGCCGCCCTCTTCCGGCCATGTGTGCATGGCAACGTGGGATTCGGACAGGAGCAGCGCGGCGCTTATGCCTTGAGGGGAGAACAGATGGGTGACCGAGTCGACGACGTGAAGACCAGCCTGCCTGGCTATCGATCTGAGCGTGTTTTCCACCGTTGCGCGCGCGTTGAGCAGATCGTGGGACGCCCCGTGAACTTTGAAAACCAGGGACTGGTACGTGAACATGCTGGCAATTCTACTTAACAAACCATGGCGAAGGAATCCTCGTCCGGCGGTCGGACTGGGGCGAGGGATCCAAAGGCGGTTTGAAAAGCGGGGAGCGAAAAACGGAGACTCGAAAAGCGAGGGGCGAAAGGCGAGGGGCGAAAGGCGAGGGGCGAAAAGCGAGGGCACGCAAACCGGCAGACGCAAGCCCGCGAATAAAAGGGGCGGGGCCGATCGGCCCCGCCCCGCGAGTAGGCCCGGTGGGACTCGAACCCACAACAAACGGATTAAAAGTCCGCGGCTCTACCATTGAGCTACAGGCCCGCGAGTAGTCTACAGCCTGAGGCGGCCGACGTCGAACCCGTCAAGCCGCCGACCCGCGGGCGTGCCGGCGGTCAAGCCTTGCGAAGCGTGATCGTCCAAATGGCTTTGTCGATCTGCCGGAAGTCGGTCACCGCGTGCCCCGCAGCGGACGCCCACGCGGGTATCGAATCCGTCGCCTGGGTGCAGTCGAAGTCGATCTGCAGTTCGTCGCCCGAGCGGAGCCCGCCGATGGCGCGCTTGGCCTCCACGAGCGGGAACGGGCACACCTGACCGATCGTATCGAGCACGTACTTCTTCGAATCTCCTTCCTCGCGCTCTTCCCCGCTGCGGCCTTCGCCGCTTTGGCTGGCCGTTGCGGGGACTGCCGCGGGGCGCCTGCTCTTGATCTTGATGAAGTTCATTTTCTTCCTTTCGCTAATGATGGAGTGTCTGATGTGATGGACATTTTCGATGGGGCGCAGCGCCGGCTGCGACGGCGCGTCGATCGTGATCCGGCGTCGCCCTTCAGATGCGCACTTTGGGGCGCTGCCTAGCGGGTGGGGACCGGCGCGACCTCCCTCGCGACGGCGTCGGCCCTCCGATGGGATTGCACGAATGCCTTGGCGCCCGCGCCGACGCCGAGGAAGGTGAAGAGGAACGCGAGCCAGCCTTGCCATGAGAACAGCGCCGACTGGACCAGCGAGTTGCCGATCGTGCAGCCGCCGGCGATCGAGGCGCCGATCCCCATGAAGATTCCGCCCCACACGGCTCTGACGGCGGTTCTCGCGTCGGGCGCCCTCAGCCGGAATTCGCCCGAGCCCTTTGCCGCGATGAATGAGCCGGGAATGATGCCGAGGACGAACCACACGCCCCAGTCCGCGAAGGACGAATCGCCGGTCGCAAGGAAGGAAACGACGTTTGCCGACGGCGTCGTGATTCCGAGCCCGGCGTTGCGCCCCGTCGCCGCCGAAAGCGGGTAGGCGACCGCTGCGAGCACGCCCACTGCGAGCGCAGTCGCATTGGGATTCCATCTCTTCTCGAAGAGCACGTGGGCGATTCCCGTCTTTCGCGGAGGCAGAGCGGCGATCGGCGCCTGCGCGTTCTGAGTCTGGCGAACGACGAGCCAGCCGACGAGCAGAGCGAGCGCCGCCGTGGGGACCCATGGGGAAACGTGGAAAGTCTCGTGGATCGTGGTGGCCTCTTGCGTGGCGCCTTTGAGGGTGTCGGTGACTCCTTTCCCGACGCCGCGCTTCATGGCCGCCGACGTGAAAGCGTACAAACCCAGCGCAATCCATGAGCCGATGAGGCCTTCGCCGCTTCGGTAGTACGTTCCCGTCGCGCAGCCGCCCGCGAGCACGATGCCGAGTCCGAAAACGAACGAGCCGCTTGTGACCGCCCAGATCGCGAGCTGGTCCGGCTTCGGGGCGATCCACCCGAAGGACGTCATGAGCTGGACGAGCATCGCCTGGACGGCGATGGCGACGAGGAACGCGGTGAGCCATCTGGTGGACTTGCTCAGCCACACGTCGCGGAAGGCGCCCGTGACGCAAAAACGGCCGCGTTGAAAGACGAAGCCCAGGACGACGCCGAGGGCAAAACCGGTCAATAACATGGTGTTCCTTCTTGTTGCGATTGAAATTGCTGTGTTTGAAACGCCTGCGGACGCGGGCGCGAGACGCGCCGAGGAGATGCGGCGTCCCGGAGGGTTCGACGAGCCTCGGAGCGGCCCGAGAGGTCTGGATCGGCGCGAAGGTCCTGGAGTGAATTGAGAGTCCCGGAGAAGCCTGAAAACTCCGGATCGGCTCGAGGGGTCCCGAGCGGCCCGAAGGCTCCGGAGTCATTCGCGAGGAGCCAGGGGAGCGGCCTATGAGGTTCACCGCGAATACACGAGGGCATCAAGGCGCGAAAGCGCCAAGATTCATGCGAGCGGTTTCAAATCTCGGCGGGCTGCTTTGGCTCTCGGTGAGCGGCTCCGGATCTCAATGATTGGTGTCGGATCTCAACGAGCGCTGCCGAATCTCAACGAATGGGTCCGATGGTCTCTCCGAGAGTCTTCCGACGTCGCTACATCGAACGCGAATGCGGTTGGGACGATGCGTCCAGCAGCAGACCAAGGCCGGAATCGACGCGGCGAGCCGGATCCAACGAGCCGAATCCAAACGGCCTAAATCAACACATTCGCGAACGCATCGAACAGCACATGGCGTGCGCGGAATGGTTCGTCGCGTACGTGCGGTGCATGTGGAGGAAAGTCATGTTGAATCCCCGTGTTCGATGGAATGTACCCGATGAACTTACCACGCAGCGGCCCGATGCGGAAGGGCCGGTCGCATGCCGTCGCTGTCGGGGAACGCAAATGTCGACCGATCAAGCGGCGAAGGGAGTTCCCTTTGAGATGCAATTTACGTCACAATAGAGGTGTCACCTTGAAGGAGGAAATCGATGAACAAACAGCCGCGACGTCCTGCTCAATTGGAAGACGCTCAGATAGAAGCGATCGAGGGCGACGCCGACGTCGCCTACAACTCCGAGCTTGCGCATACCTCGGCGCAGGCGCTCATGCCCATGGGGACGCATTTCCGAGAGAGAGATCGGGCCCTCGTCGCCCGCGTCCTCGACTTGGTGGACGAGGAAGGCGTCGACGTGGTCGCCGAAACCTGGGTCCGCTCGCCCGAAAACAGCCTGCCGGGGATCCTCTGGCGCGGTTACCTTCTGCGCGAGTGGATTCGCCGGGACAAGGACGACGTCGCCAGGCGCTACGAGATTGCGAAAGCCGCCGCCGCGGAGGGCGCCGAGGCGGACCTGCCCAAGCCGGGCGCTTTGCGTCAAGAATGGGACCTTGTTCTTGCGGGCTCCTACGAGGGCGATTTCGCCGTGTTGCTTGACCGTTCGGCCCGCTTCGCCGCGACTCTCGGCGGTGTTGAGTCCGTTTGGATAGCGGAGGACTCCGACCCTCTCGCCACCGAGGTGACGAGGCGGCGCGACGCCTTCGCCTCCACGGCCCGGGAGTTCGAGGCCGCCGCCGGCCTGGTCCGGGAGGGGCGCTTGGAGTAGCCGTCTGGCGGATGCGTGTTTGCCTAGGCAGTGCGCGGTGCGCCGGCCGAAACGGCGGGCTGCCAGAAAACGACGATCTGTCCGAGCGGCCTGCCGCGGCAAGCCGCTCGAAGCGGCGGGTTGTTCGAAATGGCACGCCGCTGGATGCGCTGGGCTGTTCTAAAACGGCGGTCCGGCCGAAACGGCCGTCTGTCCGAAGCGACGGTCTGTCCGAAAGGTTGCACTGACTGGGTACGAAGATTGCGCCGCCCGGGTGCAAAGATTGTGCTGCTCGGGTGTGCGTCGAAATGCTGACCGCAATGTGCGCCGTACTGGGCGTGCGGGGCGCGGTGAACCTGGGCTTGCAAATCGGCTGCCATGCTTCGGTCCCGCGGGAGTTGGCCGGTGGAGTGCTGACATTGTCGGGCGGGCGTATGCTTCCTAGGCGCGGTTGCCTGCGGCGGCTTCCGTAGGGTGCGGAAGATGATCCCGATTCATCGTTGATATCGTCAAAACATCTCGGAAAGAATGGTTTAATTTTGATTCTTGTCGATCGACGTTGGATGTATGTTTCATGTGAACTTTAAGAATTGTATCGCTGGTGGACGCTTTTATCTCTGTTTGCGTATGTTTGGCATGGTTGGCGTGGTCATGTTTGGTTGGTCGCGAGGGTGTGAATTTCGGGTCGGACAAGGCGGCGTTTTCTATGGGGTTACGCGCTCGAAATGTCACTGTGGCATATATGATCAAAAAACAGTCGTGGAAAAAGGGGTGCGCAAGGCGGACGGGGGTGCTAACGTTAGGACTTAACGGTGTTGTAGGTCTTGGCGGCGGCGACGGACAGGTGTGCATGCCCGGTCGTGTTGGCCCGAGGGACGGGGCTTGCGAGCCGTCGGCGTCGTCCGCATGGGTGGCGGTCGGCGTGTTCTTCGATAGACGACGTTCGTCTGACGGGAAGGGTGGTATGCGTGTCTCAATTCCGTCTTGATCGGGACAAGTTCGATCAGCGGCTCGGCCGTCTGGAAAAGGACGGCGAAGCATTCGACAAGGCCCAGAACGAGTTTGCTCTGGGGGCTCAGGCGGCCACAGGAGCAATGGCTTCGGCCCCGGCCCCCGGCGGGCAGAACAGCGCCGGCGTCGGCGAGCTTGACCAGTTCTACGCTCCGCTGCACACGACGCTCTTTGCCTCCGAGCGCGAGCTGCAGGCGGTCTCGCGCGGGCAAAAGCACTGCATCGGCCAGCTGCGGGAGGCGGTCGCCTCCTTCGAGGGCGTCAACGAGGCCGAGCGGGCCAAGTATCTGGAGCGTCTGGCGGCATTGGACGGCAAGTTCACCTACCGACGCCCCCAGGAGATGCAGGAGTTCGTTGAGGCCTATGCGCAAGTCCGCAACCTTGTCGACGTCTTTTCGCAGTGGGGAGGCAAGTGATGGGCACGCCGCACGCCGACCGGCTGTACAAGATGGAGTCCTGGCGCACGAGCGCCCTGGAGGATTCCCACCGGCATTTGGCGTCCGTCAGCCAGTCCTTGACCCAGATCGCCACGGGCAACCGCGAGGTCGCCGCCGACCTCGGACTCGAATGCGCCACCGCGCGGGCGGCCTGCGCCAGTCTTGACCTGCTGGCCGGGCGGATGCTCACCCAAGCCGATGCGCTCAAACAGATCGTCAAATCCTCCACCGACGTCCTCAACGCAGGAATCGACGCCAGAAACGAAAGCGTCGAAATCCAAGCCAAACTCAGTAAGCTCAACAAAACGATTGATCGAGCGGAAAAGTTCGCCAACGCGATGCCTGCACCCGAAGCCGCTGTTGCGACTGAAAGGCTTCGAGCTCAGCGTCAGGCGGCGCATGCGAAGATTGATTCGTTGGCGAAGACGTCGTTGTCCAAGCTCAACGAGCGGACCCTGGCTGCCATCGACGGGCTTCCGCTGCACGACCAGGCCTCTGTCGGCCGTCCTTCGGCCGGCGGGCAGGCCGGCCGCAACCTTGCGGCGGGGTCAAAGGCAGGGTTGCCGACGCGGTCGGCTGCGGCTTGGGGAGCGTCGGTGGACACTTCCCTCGGCGGCCCCGGACGTCATGCCGGGCACCACGACTCCCTAGGTGTCGGTGCCTCAGGCGGCAGTGGCTCTGCGAGCGGCCCGGGTGGCGGGGGCGCCTCGTTGCAGGCCTCGCACTACGCGCCGCCGTCCTCCGGTGCGATCGCGTCGTCGGGCTCGTCGGGTTCGCCCACCGGCGTGGTTGGGCATTCGCCTGCGGTGCACAACCCGCTGGCCTCGGCCGTGGCGATCACGGGAGGGGCGGGAGTGGCCGGCTACAAGGCTTACCAAGCCGCACGCGCGGCCCGCGCTGTGCAGACGCCCGCCGCGCGTGCCTCTGTCGTCCGGGCGGCGGGAGCCGCCCCTTCGGCCTCCCAGCCCTCACGGGGGATCATTCGCGGCGCAACCACGGCTGTGCGCACCCCAACGGGGTCGGCGGGCCGCCCGGCCGGTGCGGTGCGGGGCGGTGCCACCGGGATCGCCCGCCCCGCCTCGACAGCCTCTGGCCGTTCCGCCGGGATCGTTCGTGGAGCGACCACAGCTGTGCGCACCCCGGCAGCCTCCGGCCGCTCGGCCAGTATTGTTCGTGACGCGACCACCGCCGTGCGAACCCAGACGACCTCGCCTGCCTCGGCCGGGCAGTCCGGCGGGCGAGCCCCGGCCCGGGGCTCGGGGGCCCGTGTGCTGACCGGCGGGCGTACCCCAACCGCCAACGGCACTGGCTCCTCCCAAAGAGCCGACTCGTCTCGCGGGGCAGGCGCCTCGCGAGGTGCGGGCTCTTCTTCGCGTGGGGGACTGGCCGCCCGCAGCGCCTCATCGGTCGAACGCACGCCAACTGGGCAAACAGGCCGTGGCGGCGCAACACGAACCGCTGCCCCTTCCAGAGGGCAAAACTCGTCCGGCAGGTTGTCCCAGTCCGGCCCCCGCCAGACCGAGGCCGGCAATGCCCCGCGTTCAGGCCCCCGCCAGGCTCGCAGCGGATCGTCCTCGCGGGCCCTGTCGAGCCTGACCGGCAGACCCGACAAAAAGAACGCACGCCGCCGGGACGGTGAAGCACCCCCATCGGTCTCGCCCTACGAGGACGACAAGACCGTGACCTTCCTCGAAGCCGGACACCGCGAAGAAAACAACGACGCCCGACCCCGATAAGGCACAAACAACACAACAAACAGGCGGGTGTGGGAGCCAACTGGTGCCCACACCCACCCGTTCCGCGTTGATCGGGCCGTGCCGTTGTCAGTGCGGCCGCGGCCCCTGACCCCGCAGGGGAAGCCCCTGCTGGACCGCAGGCCCCGCCCCGGCTGCTGCGCGTCTTTTGCGTCCGGCTATGAAAGCAACAACTACGACAACGACCGCGGCTCCGGTGCCGACGCCGATCCACCCCCACACGGGAAACCCGCCAGAGACCGAAGACGACACACCAGACCTCCGACCCGAAGAACCGGCAGACTTGTCAACAGAAGTGCCTTGCCCTTTTCGCGCCGTAATAGAAATGCCCCGACCAAAGAATTCGAAGCTGTCGACGATGACCTTGTTCCCGCTGATCCTGCCCTTGCTGGCCTTGATGACCTTCCCCGGCATCGTCACCACAATCCGCGTCTGAAAGTCACTGTAATCATCGCTATCATGCATGTCTGGAACAACAAAAGAGTAAGTGTCTTTATTCTCCGTAAAACGTATCTTTCCATCAAAGGGTTCGTTTGACGTTACCCTGCATTTAAGGTGGCCTCCAGGTTCCGTAACGTTCTCAACCTTGGGATTTTTGATGACTCTAACTTTTGTCTCGAAAGATACTTTAAGACCCTCACATGTGCTATCGGCATTGGTCAAAGTATCGTCGGAGTCCTCGAAGGTCAGGTCGATCTTCGTGCTCCCGTCGGCTTGGAACTCGACCGTTCCGTCGATTTTGCACCCGGTCAGAAGCAAAGTGGCGATGCTAGCCAAGCAGACGACGAGACGGGAAAAGCGTCTTCTGAGGACTGCCATATTGAATCTCCTCAACTCCAGAAAGGACAGGCGTTCCAGATCCACGGGCGAGCCTGCTAGCCGACCGTGCAAACACCAGCCTAACGCCTAGAACCGCTTGGTGAAGGAACCGTCCAAGAATGGGGGCGAAGTCCCGATTAGTCTACGCATTCCGCTAGGTGCGCCGATTTATGCAAGAATCTCGGGGTCGTTTCAATCCATGAGAACCCCTTCGGCCGCTGCCGACAACGCTCTGGCCGAGCTGATTCCGTGCCGCCCCGACACGCGAAACCTCGCCCCGGCAAAGCCACACGGGACACTCCCGCACCGGCCCACCGCGGCACGCGTTGTCTGGATCGCCCGCCGCACTGTCCATGCTCATTCTGCGACCGCGACCCCTGAAAAACTACGAGAAAACAACTACTGCTAAATTAAGCAGCATAATGCCACCCAGTGTCCACAATACTGGGCAAGGTGTTGGCTAGGTCCTGCGGGACACGGTCGTCGGGCCAGTGTCCACAACACATGGGAGAGACCCCTGCCCGTCAGTGGATTCGGTTGCCAGGAAGGTGTCCGCGACGAGACATAAAGCCCTTGACGAAACGCAGCATTCTCGAATCCAGGAAAAGAGGGACCGCAATCGCGGCCGAGCAACAGAAACAGAGCTCAGCGGGTCTCCTTATGCGGTCTGTGCAGTTGTGTCTCCTACTGGTGCGGGACAGCGGCCCGCCCAGAAATCCCGCTCACTGCGCGTCTCTTGCGGCCGGCTATGAAAGCGACAACTGCGACAACGGCCACGGCTCCGGTGCCGACGCCGATCCACCCCCACACAGGAAATCCGTTAGAGCCCGAAGATGACGACACGCCAGACCTCCCACCCGAAGAACCGGCAGACTTGTCAACAGAAGTGCCTTGCCCTTTTCGCGCCGTAATAGAAATGCCCCGACCAAAGAATTCGAAGCTGTCGACGATGACCTTGTTATCGCTGATTCTGCCCTTGCTGGCTTTGATGACCTTCCCTGGCATCGTCACCACAATCCGCGTCTGAAATTTACTGTAATTGTCGTTATGCATGTCTGGGACGACAAAGGAGTACGTGTCTTTATTTTCAGTGAAATGTATCGTTCCGTCAAAGGGTTCGTTTGAAGTCACCCTGCAAGTCGTGTATCCCCCTGGAGGCGTGACATCTTCTATCTTTGGATTTCTTATAAACTTAACCTGTCCTAGGAACATGACACGAAAGTTTTTGCACGTTTGATGGATTTTGGTCATTTTGCCGTCAGAGTCTTCGAAGGTCAGGTCGATCTTCGTGTTTCCGTCGGCTTGGAGCTCGACTGTTCCGTCGATCTTGCATCCAGTCAGAAGCAAAGTGACGATGCTAGCCAAGCAGACGACGAGACGGGAAAAGCGTCTTCTGAGGATGGCCATATTCAATCTCCTCAACTCCAGAAAGGATAGGCGTTCCAAATCCACGGGCGAGCCTGCAAGCCGACCGCGCAAACACCAGCCTAACGCCAAGGGCTTTCTCGGCGGCGGAACTGCCCAAAACAGGGTAAAGCCCCCAACGCTGGCCGCAGAGCCAGCAGTGGTCGGCCAGCGTCAGAGCGGTGTTGAGCGGGAGTCAACAGTGGGCGCTGGGGCCGACGAAGAGATGGCGGCCTGCCCTGGCGACAGTAGTGAGTCAGAGTTAGCGAGAGCGGCCAATGCCAGCGACTGCGAGTCAGTGCGAGCAGCGTCGAGCCGGAGCCGGCAGCGGCACGTCAGAGCGGCGGAGAGTCAGCCGCAGCAGATCAGAGCCGACCAGGGCGGCAACAGTCGGGTTGAGGCAGCAATGGCCGGTCAGGGCCAGAGCTAAACTGCCACAGCCTGAATCAGCCACGTCGCCACGAAACCGACCAAGCCCGCAGCGGGGAAGGTCAGCACCCAGGCGGTGACGATGTTGCCGGCTATGCCCCAGCGCACGGCCGAGCGCCGCTTCGTCGCGCCCACGCCCATGATCGAGGCGGTGACGGTGTGCGTCGTCGAGATGGGTGCATGCCAGAGAAACGCTGTGGTGTAGAGAACGCTGGCGGAAACCGACTCTGCGACGAATCCTCGCGCTGGGTCGAGGTCGATGATCTTCGACCCCAGAGTCTTCATGATGCGCATTCCCCCCGAGTACGTGCCGAGCGAGATCGCGGCCGCCGCTGAAAGAATGACCCACAGGGGAATGTCCGCGTTGGTGGACGTGTGGTAGCCGCCCGCGGTCAGCGCAATGACGATCACGCCCATCGTCTTCTGCGCGTCCTGGAGGCCGTGGCCCAGCGCGATGGCCGCCGAGGAAAGGCGCTGGGCGTAGCGGAATCCGCGCATGGTCTTCCGGTAGGCGGCCTTGGCCATCGCCATCAGCAACAGCTTCATCAGCACGTAGGCGATCGTGAAGCCGACGAGGGGGGAGACGATCATTGGGACGATGACTTTGTCGAAGATGACGCCCCAGTGAACCGCGAAAGACACGGCCAAGCCCGCTCCGGCGAGGGATCCGATGAGTGCGTGGGAGGACGACGACGGCAAGCCGAACCACCACGTGACGAGGTTCCATGCGATGGCGCCTATGAGGGAGCCCAACACCAGGACGAGACCGACCTTTCCGGCGTCGGGCGAAATCTCGACGATTCCGTCCCCGATCGTCTTCGCCACTTCTTGGCCCAGAAGCGATCCGACGAAGTTCATGACCGCTGCCATTTCGAGGGCTCGCCTAGGAGTTAGGGCACGGGTGGCGACGGCGGTGGCTATTGCGTTGGCGGCGTCGTGGAAGCCGTTGGTGAAGTCAAAGATCAGGGCGACCACAACGATGACTGAAACTAAAGCGAGGGTGCCCTCCATGCGTCAGGACTCCTTTATGGCGATCGACTCCACCGTCGATGAGAGGTCTTCGAAGGCGTCCAAGGCACCCTCGAGGGCGTCGAGAACGGCCTTGATTTTGAGCACTTCGAGGGCGTCGGTCCCGCCGTTGAAAAGCTCGGCGATCATTGACCGGTAGAGCTTGTCGCCCTGGTTCTCGATTTCGTTGAGAGTCACCCAGTATTCGCGGATGTTCTCGTTGATCGAGGCGAGGTTGCCGATGTGGCTCTGGGTCAGCTGTGCACATCTTTGTAGCAGCTCAATCTGCGTCTTCGCGCCGTCGGGAAGCGTCAGCGGCTTGTAGAGGACGATGTTGTCTCCGGCTTCGTCAATGAGGTCGACGACGTCGTCCAGATCGTCTGCGAGCGAATACAAATCCTCCCTGTCAAAAGGGAGGACAAACGATTGGTTGACGAGCTTTAAGACCGAATGGCACGCTTCGTCGGCGCCTTGCTCAGCTTCGTGCAGCTTCTGCTGCAACGTCGACCGGTCCGCCGGAGAGGCGTTGATGACGTCCGAGAGCCTGTCGGCGGCCGTCACAAGGAAGGAAGCTTGAGTTGCGAGCAGCTGAAACAGCGTGTCGGTCTTCTTGAACTTTGGGGACACTGGGATCTCCTGAATTCTCCTGTGCCGCATTCGTATGGACGCGGTCCAATGTTCAGAATAAGACACATTGGGGACTGCTGACTAATGCGACCGGACAATGCGGTAGGAAGGGCTGGGGTGTTTGAGAGTTTTAGGCTTGGCATGTCGGAAAAACTCTATGTGCGGAGCCTGTGGCCTGCGCGTCGCGACGCGGAGAGGCCCGACGGCGAATCCTGGGAGTCCCGAGCCCGCGGATGTTGCCTCGTCAAGCGGGAACATACACCGGCAAGCGGGCGCCTGCGCCGACAATGGGATGGCTGCATCGTCTCGGATGCCTCCGTCGTCAATTGCAGAAAGAGCCAATTAAGAGAGGGCCGCATAGAAGCGGCCCTCTCCATGAAGGACACCGGACCTGAGAGCGCCAGTCGGCGCGAAGGCCGCTCGCAGCGGCAATAGTTGGAGCCCGGGGCTTTCGCGATCCGATGTCTGAAACGAGCATAACACGGTCATGTAGGGTGTGTCACGTTCTTGCGCGTCCGGATTGGACGCGCGTTGCCCGCGTGCTTTCGGCGGTTGGGCCGGGACGCGATCGGGCCTCCCGGACTCCCGCGCGCCGCCCGGGTTGTGGTTTCGGCGGCAGGGCGTGCGCGGTTCCACGTTGCGCGCCTTAACGTGCAAGAATTCGAAGTATGAGCGATTCGAGCAATCCCGACGAACCGACTGTAACGTCGAGCCCCTATGCCGCGGCTGAACGCGCCAAGAAGGCTCGGATCGCGGGGGACGGCGCGTCGGCCGTTTCCCGGGAGGGCGAGGGCGGCGCATCGTCGAAGCGCCCGTCGATCTCCTTCACGCCCAAGGCGGCGGCGCTTGTGACGTCATTTTGCGCGGCCGTGACGCTGGGCGCCGCGGGGATAATCGCCGCCGTTGTCTACGAGAAAGGCCCGTGCGCCGCCCAATGCCCCGACGGGAACTGCGGGACGGTGGACCTCGACGTGTGCAACGGCGACGCTCTCGTGGCGCCGTCGTCGATCCCGGGCATCGTCGTCATGCTGGGGTTGGCGGCCGTCGTCGTCGGCGGATGGCCTGAAGCGGCCCGGATTCGCAACCCGAGGCTCGCCCGCGGAGTCCTTTCGCTCGTCGCCGCAGCCTCCGTGATCGCGGCGTCGGCCGGGTATGAGAGCCTCGCCTTCGTCGCCGCCGGCTCCATTTTCCTCTGTTTCATGGCGGAAATGCTTCGAAAGGACGGTCGCGAGAATCTGTTGGGTAGCGTTTCGGCGACTTTCCTCGGGTCGATCCTGATCGTCGCCTCGGGCTTTTGGCCCCTGCTGCTGCGCAATTACGAAGCAGGGGCGGTGGTCCTTGCGGGCATGTGCCTGCTGATCGGCGGGCTCGGCCGATACGCCTCCGCCTCCGACGCGTCGAGCAGTCCCGCCAGGCTTATTGCCCGCAGTTTCTTCTACTCTTTCGCGGGCGGAGCGATCTACCTGTACGTGACGGGCCTCGGCTTTGAAACCCGGTCCCTTGCCTGGCTGGCAGCGATGGCTCTCGCCTTCGGCGCGACCTCCGGATTGGCCGACGGCGCGGCCCGAAGCCGTGTCGCATCGACGAAGGCGGGCGCCGCCGCCCTCGCCGTCGTCCCCCATTGCGCTCTTGGCGTCATCGTCTATGCCCTCAGCTTCGCCGTCTCCTAACCTGGAACCATGGTGTTCAGCATCCCGGAGGGCCTCGCGCCCGAAACGTATCCCATGGCCTGGATCGTCGGCTCATGGAAGGGCGCGGGCGTCCTCGAGTACGAAGGCGTCGAGGCTTCGGCCTACCTCCACGAGCTGACGGTCGACAACGACGACGGCGGCCCCTACCTGCGCATCGAATCCCAGGTGTGGCTTGCACAAGAAGAAGCCGGCGCGGTCGACAGGGAGGAACCGGGGCTGTCCGCGTACTCCCGCCTCACAAAAGATTCGCTGTGGACGCGCTCGTCCGGGTTCGTGCGCGCGGCTCCGGGAACGGAAAAGCACGACGGCGCGACGGTTCTCGAAGCCGTGAGCGCCAACCCCGCCGGGCACGCGATCACATGGGCGGGCCTCATCGACGGTCCGCGCCTCCAGTTCGCGGCGGACGCGATAGCCTCAGTTCCCACGGCCGCGGCTTTCGAGGGCGCGAAGATCGTCGCGGGCCTCGTGCAATCTGACCTGTTCTACGCCTACGACATCGCTGCCTTCGGGCACGAGATGCGAACGTATATGGCCGGCCGGCTCTCTCGGGACGAGGGCTGATGGGCGAGCTCGAAAAGGCCTTCTTCGCGAATTTTGAAGGCGCGGCCCTCGGAGTCCTCGAAGGCGCCGTCTTCCCCGGAGACATCGACAATTCTTCGGGCGGCGGAGCCGCTGGCGGCGAAAGCGCGGAGGGCGGCGCCGACGGCGTTTTAGGCGACGGTGCTGTGGACGGCCGTGGCGTTCCGGCCGGCGCTGCAGACGACGTCGTTGCAAACGAGGCCGCTGCGAGCGTCGACGCACACGTGCCCGCCCACTACGGCGACCCCGCGGGGGAGTGGCGCGCGCTGGAAGAAGGGCGCGGATTCACGGTTGTGGGGCTTGACGTCGTCGCCGTGCGCGGAGCGGACAGGCGCCGCTGGCTGCACTCGCTGCTGAGCCAGGCGCTCGCGGACATCGCTCCCGGCGCCTCGACCGAGGCTCTTCTCTTCAGCCCGTCCGGGCACATCGAGAACGGCGCGTTTGTCTACGACGACGGCGACGTTGCCTGGCTTTTGTGCGACCGGGGCGACGGTCGGCGATGGGCGGACTTCCTGAACTCCATGGTCTTTACGATGCGCGTGGAAGTGAATCTGCGTGAGGATCTGCTGACGATCGGAGCCTTCGTTCCCGTCGGCGCGTCTCGGCCAGCGGGGGCGGCTGAGTCGCCGTCGGAGGGCGCTGGCCCGGGGGCGGATGGGACTGTCTCCCCGGCGGTCGGGGCTGGCCCAGGGGCAGGCGGCGCCGACCCGCGGTTGGAAAGTTCTAGCCTGGGGTTGGACGGCGCCAATTCCGGGCCGGAAGGCATTGGCTTGCCGTTGGGCGGATCCGCTGCGGCCGCGCTCGAAGAAACGGCCCTTTTCGTGTGGCGCGATCCGTGGCCCGGCGTGAGCGAGGGGGGAGCGACCTACACCCTGCGCGGCATCGAGCACCCGGCTCGCGACTGGCGTCGGGTGATCGGCGTCGTCGAAGCCGACAAGGGCGGGAAGCTGCTGGCCGCGCTGGAACGCGCCGGCGCGGCGCCCGCCGGAATGCTGGCCTGGGAGGCCGCGCGGGTCGCAGGATGGAGGCCCCGCGTCGCCTTCGAGGTGGACGAGCGGGCCCTGCCGCATGAACTCGACTGGCTGCGCACAGCCGTCCATTTGAACAAGGGGTGTTACCGCGGCCAGGAGACGGTTGCAAAGCTGGTGAACCTCGGCAGGCCTCCGCGCAGGCTCGTCGAACTGTTCCTCGAAGGGCCGGTCGACGAGCTTCCCCGGACGGGGGACCCTGTGACGAGCGGCGGACGGAAAGTCGGCGTGGTCGCCAGCGCCGTTCGACACCCGGAGGACGGCCCAGTCGCCTTGGCCCTCGTCAGGCGCGCGCTCGATCCCGAGGCTGTGCTCGACGTCGGGCATTTCCGCGCCGGGCAGACGCCGATAGTCGATCCCGAGGGCAAGTCGAGCGCGTCTCCTGCAGAACGCCCGGGGGCAGAGTTCCGGCGGGCAAGGCTGGGAGCCGAGGCGCGCCCGGCGGAATCGGGCGCCGAGCGCCATCGGGTCGAATCTGAGGCTGCGCCGGCCCGCACGGCTTCGGAAGCCGAGCCGGGCCGCACGAGAAGGAACATGGAGCCACTATGAGTCTGCTGGAAAATGCACTGGCGACGAGTCTGCCGGACGATGCGCCCACAACCCTCGCGCAACGGCTGTCTGCCGACGGCCCCGATGTGCTGGCCTTTTCGCTCAGGAGCATTGGATACGAGATCCGGCAGACCGTGTGGCTCGTCATCATCGCATTCCTCGCCTGCGTGCTCCTCATGTGCCTGGCGCGCCCTGCCGCGGACTTCACGGCGACCCGCCCGAAGAAATTCTGGCTCGTCGCGCTGGGGGCAAGCCTGCTCGTCTTCGTCTGGCCCTACGTCATGCCGCTGTATCTCCCCCTCCATGGGATTTTGCAGTGGGTTGCGCTTATCCTCGCCATTTACTACGTCGGCCCAGAGCGACGTCGAATGGGAAAAAGCAGGGGATGGGGCCGCGGAGGAGGCCGTGGCGATTCGGGCTGGTGATTCCCTGGGCCGTCGGGAGAATTGGCTGGTGATCTCCGGGGCCGTCGGGAGACTCGGGCTGACGGTCCGAGGCCGTCGAGATTCGAGTTGGCGACCCGGCGGAAAAGGCCGCGCGCCGGGCACTGGCTTTGACGCACGTCGGGGAATGGCCCGGACGCGCGCCAGGGGATGGTCCGGACGCGCGTTGGGGAATAGGATCGGACGCGCGGCGAACATGTCTGAGACGGAGGAAATATGAGAGCCGTTGTTCAAAGGGTCAGGCGCGCGCAGGTGCGGGTTGCCGGCGACGTCGTCGGGGAGGTCGGCGAAGGGCTGTGCGTCCTGCTCGGCGTCACACACGGGGACGGCAAGCCGCAGATTGAGAAAACTGCGCGGAAGATCGCCCAGCTTCGCGTGCTGCGCGGGGCCGACGGAGACGACGACGCGCGCCGGTCCGCGGAAGAGGCAGGGGCGTCCGTGCTTCTCGTTTCCCAGTTCACCCTGTATGCGGATGTGCGCAAGGGGAGGAGCCCGGGGTGGTCCCACGCCGCTCCGGGCGACGTCGCCGAACCGGTCATCGCGGCTGTCGCCGAGGAACTGCGCAAGGTTTACGGGCTGCACGTCGAAACGGGGAAGTTCGGCGCGATGATGGACGTGGAGCTCGTCAACGACGGCCCGTTCACTTTGCTGATCGAAGCCTGACTTCGCCGGGGCCGCGCGGGCCCGTACTCACGCCTGTGGCGAACAGTAGTAAAAAAGCGGGAAAACGTCGATAGAGTTGAGTGAAACCACCATGAGCGTGCCCGGGCGTCAACGCGTCCGAGCCGTGCCGGGCCCGCACCACCCGCGGCCTCGGCGGTGCAATCCACGACAAGGAGAGTCAATGTTCGAACGGTTTACAGACCGTGCTCGCCGGGTCATTGTGCTTGCGCAAGACGAGGCCAGAAACCTCAAGCACAACTACCTCGGCACTGAACACTTTCTGCTCGGCCTCATTCGCGAGGGCGAGGGCGTGGCGGCAAAAGCGCTAGAAGCCCTCGACATCACGCTCGACGAGGTCCGGGCTCAGGTCATCGACATCATCGGCGAAGGCCAGGAGCCGCCCTCGGGCCACATTCCCTTCACGCCCCGAGCCAAGAAGGTCATCGAGTACGCAATGCGCGAAGGCCTTCAGCTGGGTCACTCCTACATCGGCACCGAGCATCTTCTGCTCGGTTTGACGCGCGAGCCCGACGGCGTGGCCGCACAGGTCCTGACGAAGCTCGGGGCCGACATGACGCGCGTGCGTTCGCAGGTCAATCAGCTCATCTCGGGCTTCCAGGGCAAGGAGCCCGTGGGCGTGGGCGGAGGCGCCCGCGAGGGGACGAAGGCCGGCTCGACGGTCCTCGACCAGTACGGCCGCAACCTCACACAGTCGGCTCGCGACCACAAGCTCGATCCGGTCATCGGACGCCATATGGAGACCGAGCGCGTGATGCAGGTGCTCTCCCGGCGCACGAAGAACAATCCCGTGCTGATCGGCGAGCCCGGCGTCGGCAAGACCGCCGTCGTCGAAGGGCTTGCGCAGGCCATCGCCTCCGGCGACGTGCCGGAGACGCTGAAAGACAAGCAGCTGTACTCCCTCGACATGGGGTCACTCGTCGCGGGCTCGCGCTACCGCGGCGATTTCGAGGATCGCATGAAGAAGATCCTCAAGGAGATCAACACGCGGGGCGACATCGTGCTCTTCATCGACGAGATCCACTCGCTCGTCGGCGCGGGCGCCGCCGAAGGCGCCCTGGATGCGGCGTCGCTGCTCAAGCCTATGATGGCCCGCGGCGAACTGCAGGTTATCGGCGCCACGACTCTCGATGAGTACCGCAAGCACATCGAGAAGGACGCCGCTTTGGAGAGGCGTTTCCAGCCGATTCAGGTGGAGCAGCCGACGGTCGCCCAGACGGTGGAGATCCTCAAAGGCCTTCGCGACCGGTACGAATCCTTCCACCGCGTGACCATCACCGACGACGCGATCGACACGGCCGCCTCCCTGGCCGACCGATACGTCAACGACCGCTTCCTTCCCGACAAGGCCATCGACCTGATCGACGAAGCCGGCGCGCGCCTGGCCATCCGCAAGATGACCGCCCCGCCTGAGCTGCGCGAGATTGACGAGCGAATCGCCTCCGTGCGCCGCGAAAAAGAAGCCGCCATCGACGGACAGGACTTCGAGAAGGCCGCCTCGCTCCGGGACGAGGAGCAGCGTCTCGGCGAAAAGCGGGCTGAGCGCGAGCAGGCGTGGAAGGACGGCGACATGGACATCGTCTCCGTCGTCGACGAAGACCTCGTCACCGAGGTTCTCTCCATGGCCACCGGCATCCCCGTCTTCAAGCTCTCCGAGGCGGAATCCGCCAAGCTTCTGCGCATGGAGGAGGAGCTGCACAAGAGGGTCATCGGCCAGAACGAGGCCGTGGTCGCGCTCTCGCAGGCGATCCGCCGCACGCGCGCGGGCCTCAAGGATCCCAACCGCCCGGGCGGCTCGTTCATCTTCGCCGGCCCGACGGGCGTCGGCAAGACCGAGCTGGCGAAAGCCCTCGCCGAGTTCCTCTTCGGCGACGAGTCCGCGCTCATCACGCTCGACATGTCCGAATACTCGGAGAAGCACGCCGTTTCGCGGCTCTTCGGCGCCCCTCCGGGATACGTCGGATACGACGAGGGCGGCCAGCTGACCGAAAAGGTCCGCCGCAAGCCGTTCTCGGTGGTTCTCTTCGACGAGGTCGAGAAGGCCCACCCCGATCTGTTCAACTCTCTGCTTCAGATCCTCGAAGAAGGACGCTTGACGGACTCGCAGGGCAGGGTTGTTGACTTCAAGAACACGATCATCATCATGACGACGAACCTCGGAACCAAGGACATCGCCAAGGGCGTGACCACTGGATTCCAGTTCGACGGCGACACGACCACCTCGTATGAGCGGATGAAGAGCCGCGTGGGCGAAGCGCTCAAGGAGCACTTCCGCCCCGAGTTCCTCAACCGCGTCGACGACATGATCGTCTTCCCGCAGCTGCAGCGCGAGGAAATCCTGCGCATCGTCGATCTCATGGTCGGCAAGCTCGATCAGCGCTTGGCCAAGCAGGAGATGCACCTCGTGCTGACGAAGCGGGCCAAGGAGCTGCTCGCAGACCGAGGATACGACCCTGTGCTCGGCGCCCGCCCGCTGAGGCGAGCGATCCAGCGGGACATCGAGGACGTGCTCTCTGAGAAGCTGCTATTCGGCGACTTCGCCAAGGGGCAGACGATCGTGGCCGACGTCGACGAGGAGAACATCCCCGTGACGTTCACGTTCACCCCTTACGACGCCGACGCCGAGCTGCCGCAGGACGTCGTAGCCGTGGCCGAGCCCGAGTCGATGGACGGCCTAACCGCGGGTGTGGACAATCGACGCCAAGGGGCGG